>QFCE01000296.1_pt1 | contig 240202 bp, 254 predicted proteins | sample 5346091 | NCBI WGS metagenome assembly QFCE01 (sample SAMN09062252, study PRJNA434731) | Human gut metagenome, whole genome shotgun sequencing project. | isolation source: stool timepoint A chromium assembly | host: Homo sapiens | collected 2015
CGATAGATATTCATCCAAGAAAGAAAAGAGGTGCAAGAATGTCTAACAGTAGTGTAAAGAAGCAGAGTTATAATGTGCCGCTTTGGGTAAAACCCAATTTGTCAATAAAAGAAGCATCTGTATATTCCCGCATACCGACAAGCAAACTTTACGAAATAACGGAAGAGCAGGATTGTACTTTTGTACTTTGGATAGGTAGTCGAAGAATGATAAAGAGGAAAGCTTTTGAGGAATATATTGAAAAACAGTATTCAATCTAACCGAAAAGTCAAATGTGTGATGGGCAGAGTCGCATCATTGGCTCAATAACGACTTTTGAGTATGCTGTAACCACACGAAGGAGGTTACAGCATATGAATAGTAAAAATAATACCGAGAAAAAAGAACTTTTGAAAAGAGGTGGGAAAATGTCTGATGGCAGTAAAGAGAAGCAAAATTACAAAGTTCCTTTATGGAATAAGCTTAATTTGTCGATAGAAGAAGCGTCTATATATTCCAATATAGGAACAGGGAAACTTTATGAAATGACAGAAAAACCAGATTGCCCTTTTGTCCTTTGGGTAGGTAGTCGTAGGATAATAAAGCGAAAAGTATTTGAAGAGTATATTGCAAAACAGTATTCAATTTGAGGAGGATATGAATGAGTAACGCAATCAAAAAAGAAAGATTAGAAGTACCAATATGGCATAAGCCGTTTCTGACTATTGAGGAAGCAACAGCTTATACCGGAATTGGCAGGGATACACTTCGTGAAATGACGAGGTTTGCTGATTGCCCATTTGTGTTATGGGTAGGACATCGTCGAATGATAAAAAGAGAATTATTTGATGAATATATTGAAAAGATGTATGACATTTAGGAGGTTGGGACGATGAAAGTTGACTTCACAGACAAAGAAATGATTGCTTATAAGGAACTTCTTATAGAAAAGAAAAAAGAGCAGCCATTTTGGAAGAAGAAATGTTTGTCGGTAAATGAAACCGCCGCCTATACAGGTATCGGAAGGGGAAAAATACGAGAGCTGATGAAAGTGAAAGGCTGTAATTTTGTGACGACGGACGGTTATCAGCAATATGTTATCATCGACAAATTTGTGGAATTTATCATTAACAGACAAGAAATATAGGAGGAATATTCGTGGCAAGACCAAAAAGAAAAGATAAGTCAAGAACAGTCCTTCGTACTGGGGAACTTCAAAGAAGCGATGGAAGTTACCGATATAGTTGGACTGATGAAAACCATAAACGAAGATATGTTTATGCAAAAACACTTGAAGCACTCAGGATTAAAGAAGAAGCGATTGAAAAGGACAAAAGTGATGGTATAAAAGCAGAGGCACGATATATTACCATCAATGATTTGTATGAGTTATGGATAGACCTGAAGCGAGGTTTGAAAAACAATACCTTTGAGAATTACAAATATATGTACGAAACATTTGTCCGTCAGCAAATTGGCTCTAAAAGAGTTTCCGCATTTCTGAAATCTGACGTTAAAAGATTTTATAATTATCTTGTAGATGAAAGAGGCTTGAAGCCTGCAACGGTTGATGGTGTTCATAACATTCTTCATCAGATATTCGATATGGCGGTTGATGATAACTATATTAGAAACAACCCGACAAATAATGTTTTAAGGGAATTGAAGAAAGCCCATTGCTTTAAGACAGAAAAACGCAGAGGACTGACTCGACCTGAACAGGAATTGTTTATGGATTATCTGAAGAACTCTAAAACAGCCGTATATTGGTATCCGGTGTTTGCAGTAATGCTTGGAACTGGATTAAGATATAGGAGAAGTTACTGGACTCAGATGGTGCGACATTGATTTGGAAGAGGGAATTATAGACGTTAATCATACATTGGTTTATTATGACCATAGAACTTCTGAAGGCAAGAAAGGCTGCTACTTCAATGTAAATACGCCAAAGACAGAAGCGGGAAACAGGCAAGTTACAATGCTTGACTTTGTTAGAGAAGCATTTGTTATGGAAAAGCAGCGACAAGAGCTGCCAGGGGTTCACTGCGAAGCAACAGTAGATGGATATACAGATTTTATATTTCTTAATCGCTTCGGTCAGCCGCAACATCAATCGACTTTGAATAAGGCAATCCGACGTATTATCCGTGATTGCAATGATGAGCAGTTTTTGAAAACAGAAAATCCAGAAGTGCTTCTCCCACATTTTAGCTGTCACTCGCTTAGACATACATTTACGACAAGAATGTGTGAAGCTGGAGTAAATATCAAGGTTATTCAAGATACACTCGGTCATAAGGATATAACAACGACCCTGAACATTTATACCGATGTAACCAAGGAACTAAAGAAAACAGAGTTCGAGGGATTAGATAAATATTTTGACAATTCAATAGCTTAAAAGGAAGCAGCGTACTTTGAAGTTGAAATTCAGTATGCTGCTTTTGTCTGTCCGATTGACTTGCTTCATAATAATGATTATAATATTAGGAAACAAAGGCATTGAAAATTTAATTAAGAATTCACCCCAAATACATCAAATAGTACCCCAATACTGTTGTAGAACGCAAATTTTAAAGCTAAAAAGGGTATTATAATTAGGCGAAAATAGCGATAAATGCCATTACTTGTTATTAAAGCCCTTTTCAGAATTGTGGCGGAGAAAGTCCCAACAATGAAGCCGCTTGACGCTCCTAAAAAGATTGAAAATAAGCCTGTCACAGCTTCGACACCTGAAAAGATTGATTTCTCAAATGTAAAAATAGAGCCGATTTTTGAGGAAATGGTAGACTTTGATACTTTTGCAAAGTCTGATTTCAGAGCGGTTAAGATCTTAGCTTGTGAAGCTGTTCCGAAGTCCAAGAAGCTTCTTAAGTTTACTATGGATGACGGAGAACGCAAGGATCGCGTGATTTTAAGCGGTATCCATGAATACTATGAGCCGGAAGAACTGGTTGGCAAGACTTGTATTGCAATCGTAAACCTTCCGCCTAGAAAGATGATGGGTATAGATTCCGAGGGTATGCTTATTTCCGCAGTACACGAGGAAGACGGACATGAAGGACTTAACCTGCTTATGGTTGACGACCGTATTCCCGCAGGAGCTAAACTGTACTAAAATATTTTAAACTTTGAGTTAAAAGGGATATTTTCCGATATGGAAAGTATCCTTTTTTGCATGAAAAGAGTAAGGAAAAACCTTATAAAATCAGCAATAAATAAACATAATGCGGATTTCTAAATCTTAAGAAAATATGAAGAAAGAAATTTTTGCAGATAATCAAGAACTTTTTTGCCAGGGTATATGTCTTATAGGTGTAAAACAAATTAAGAACGACGCGTCAATCAAGAGGGTGAAATAAAATATGGGCAGAAGAAAGCTCGTAGAAAGATTTATAAATGAAAATATAGACAGTGCGTATAGATTTGCCTTTACCTATATGAAAAATCAGCAGGATGCGGAGGATGTTGTTTCCGACAGTATAATCAGAGCGCTGAAAGCGGCTGATAATCTTAAAGAGCCTGATAGAATAAAAACATGGTTTTTCAAAATAGTTTCCAATACGGCAATAACGCATATAAAGAAGAAACAGAGGGTCATACCTTTTGAAACTATGGACAATGAGGATACTTACGAAGACAGTTACAACATATCAAATCTGAATGAGATGATAGAAAGGCTTCCCAAAGAGTATATGGAAGTCATAGTACTCAGGTACTTTGAGGACATGAAGATTAAGGATTTGGCAGAAGTGCTGAACATAAATGAAAGTACAGCCAAGACAAGATTATATAAGGCCCTCAAAATATTAAAGGAGGATATGGTGGAAGACTATGAGTAAAAAAATTGATGATTTTAAAAAACAGTACGAAAACATTAAAGCAACGGAGGAATTGATTATGAAAGCGAATAAAGAGATAAAGAAATCAAAAGCTAAAAGAGGTTTTGCGGCTGTAGCCGGCTCGGCAGCGGCATTTGTGATAGCATTCGGAGTTGCAGCTAACGTAAGTCCTACATTTGCGTATGCCATGAGCGATGTTCCGGTACTGAGCGGAATAGTAAAAGTTGTAACTATGGGAAAATATGAAAATAAAGATAACGGCTATGAAATAAAGGTTGAAACTCCGAAAATAGAAGGGCTTCTTGATGAAGAAACACAAAAGAAATTGAATGACGAATTTGAGGATCAGGCAGAGAGCGTTATAGCAAGCTTTGAGAAGAGCGTTAAGGAGCTTAAGGAAGAATTCGGCGATGAAACGGTTCATATGGGCGTAGAGTATAATTATGATGTTAAGTGTGATAACGATGATATTCTCGCAATAGACACATACGTATACTATGCGTCGGGATCATCGATGACAGTTCACAATTACTATACAATAGATAAACATACTGGAGAAATTTATACACTTGAAGGTATGTTTAAAGAAGGAGCGGATTATGTAACGCCTATCAGCGATTATATTAAAGGCGAAATGAAGAGACTTAATGCCGAAGAAGGCGGAATGTTCTGGATTGCCGGAGAGGAAGAAGACTTCGACGGATTTGACAAGATAGCCGAAGACCAGAACTTCTATATAAATGATGACGGAAATATCGTAATATGCTTTGATAAATATGAGGTTGCAGCCGGAGCTCAGGGTTCACCCGAGTTTGTAATTCCCGAAAAGGTTGTAGCCGACATCTTAAAATAAGGTAATCGCGATTATATATACACCCTCGAATACGTCGGACGAAAGTCCGGCGTATTTTTTTAAAATTTGCATAAACGTCTTTTCATAGGGCAATAATACATTCAGGGAAATCAAAGATTTCACTTTTTACGGAGGTGCCAAAATGAAAAGGAATAAGTTTATGGAATTTTTAAATGATAAGGGCAAATATGCGGCAGTGTTTGCTTTTATAGTAGTTGCCGGTATATGCGCAGGTACGGCGGCATATAACAAGGGAGTTAAAAATGACTCTGCGGAAAAAAATAATACGGTCAGCGAGCCGGTGCTGACAAACAAAAATGCCGGAGCCGAAAAAACGGAACAAAAGCAGGAGGAACCCGTAAAACCTAAAGAAAATGAGATTACGGAAACAAAACCTAAAGAAAATACGGCTGTGCTGGATTCAGAAGACGGCGCTGACGATTTTGAAATAGCTTTAACATGGCCGATACAGGGAGATATACTTATGGGATATAGCCCCGATACGCTTGTGTATGACCCGACTTTGGATCAGTACAGAACAAACGACAGTGTGTATATAGCGGCTGAAACGGGAAGTAATGTTGCCGCCGCTGCGGACGGAATTGTAGCCGAGGTAAACGAAGATGAAACGAGAGGAAACTATGTGGTAATTGAACATGACAACGGCTGGGCAACTACATACGGCCAGCTGGCGGATATTAATGTGGCCGCCGGAGACGCCGTATCAAGCGGAGAAGTTTTAGGAACAGTTGCGGAACCGTCGATTTATTCTTCAGCCATGGGAACACATGTGGAATTTGCGGTTACGCTTGACGATATGTCGGTAGACCCCGAAATAGCCGTAGGATAAAGGAAAATAATTTATGACAGACTTCGGATTAGAATTTATATATTCCGAGGTCTGTTTTTTGTCATATAATCTAAGAAATTTTGTGTTGGGTTTTAGATTATATGTGGTATAATAATTCCGTAAAGTCGGATTACCGTAGAGGAAAATAATATATTTTTTGCTATGCATTTTTATTACTGCGGCAATAACATTAACCGAGGAGGATTATACAATGATTTATTCAAATGAACAGAAAAACAATCTCAGAATTAAAATAGACTACAATAACATGATGAAAAAATATATCGGCGAGTACGGTATAGCCGACGCAGAACTTTCGGCTCTGGCAGGAAAAGCCGCAAAGGCGCATAAGGCCATGGAAGAGAAGCGCAGGGACGGACGAATGGACTGGAGAGATCTTCCGTATAATCAGAAAGAAGTTACGGAAGACATAAAAAATTATGTAAATGAGGTTAAGGACGAAACCGATGCTTTTATAGTCCTCGGTATAGGCGGATCGGCATTGGGTCCCATATGCGTTCAGCAGGCTATTAATCATCCGTATTATAACGAACTTCCCAAGGAGAAGAGAGGCGGATATCCGAGATTATACGTTGCCGATAATGTAGACCCTGAAAGACTTGCTTATTTATTTGATATAATAGACGTTACAAAGTGTATATTTAACTGCGTTTCAAAAAGCGGAAGCACCTCGGAAACGATGAGCCAGTTTATGATAATAAAGAAAATGCTGGAGGAAAAACTCGGCAGGGAAGAAGCGGCAAAACATATTGTATGCACTACGGACTGCGAAAAAGGAAATTTGATAAAGATAGCTAAAGAAGAAGGATATAAGACGTTTATTATACCGTCGGGCGTAGGCGGAAGATTTTCGGAGCTTACTCCCGTAGGACTTCTTCCGGCGGCTATGTGCGGAATAGATATCGACATGTTGCTGGACGGAGCAGCCTATATGGACGAGCTTTCAAAAAATGAGGATTTTTATAAAAATCCGTCGTATATGTTTGCTCTTTTAAGCTATATCGCTATGGAGCAAGGCAAAAATATTTCCGTAATGATGCCGTATGCGGACAGTCTTAAATATGTTTCGGATTGGTTTGCACAGCTTTGGGCAGAGTCTCTCGGCAAAAAGTATGATAACGGAGAAAATGTGATAAACGCAGGACAGACTCCCGTAAAGGCGCTCGGAGTTACGGATCAGCATTCACAGGTTCAGCTTTATACTGAGGGACCTTTTGATAAGATGGTTGTACTTATAGGCGTGGATAAGTTCAGAAAAGAAATGACTATACCTAAGATTTACGGCGATATACCGAGTCTCGGCTTCCTCGGAGGAGTAACGCAGAACAGGCTTATTGCCACGGAACAGGTAGCGACCGAATATGCGCTTCAAAAGGCCGGAAAGGCAAACATGACGATAACGCTTCCCGAAGTAAACGAATTTACACTTGGACAGCTTCTTTATATGTTTGAGGTTGCAACCGGATTCGCAGGAGAACTGCTGGGGATAAATGCATTTGACCAGCCCGGTGTTGAAGAAGGCAAAAACGCCACATACGCTATGTTCGGCAGACCCGGATACGAGGCCAAAAAAGCCGAACTTGAAGCAAAACCGGAAAAAAGCGAAAAATATATTATATAAAAATCAGATGAAAGACGGCGCGTCTCGGTTTTTTCGAGGCGCGTCGTTTTATGCTGTTCAAAATAAAAAATAACGGCATAGGCAAAGTGAGAAAAATAAGAGAAAACGGCGGTATTTGCGATTTATAAAAATATTATTGCGACTGTATATGACAAATTTTTCGGCGGAAGGGTGGTATATTTTAACCAACGTAACAGTGTATGCAAAGGGAGGAAAAAATATGCAGACTGATATTGAAACCAACGCTACAGCCTTTCCGACCAACGTCAGACAAATGGGGTCTGCCGACGACGGATTGAGAATATATATGGAGGATTATGTACATACATACCTTTATCAATATGCAAGAAGCAGCGCCACGGGAGAAAAACTGGCGGTGCTGATGGGCAGAACGGAGGTTATAGACGGGCAGAAAACCATATTTATAAGCGGAGTCGTACAGGCTAAGTTTACCGAAAAACTTAAGGGAATGGAGACGATAACAAGCCAAAGCTGGAAGTATATCGGCGAGGAGATAGAAAAATATTTCGGCGATTTGGCAATTGTCGGATGGATGCATTCTCGACCGTCCTTTGGGGCGTTTGTAGCCTCAAGGGACGAGGCTTATCATAAAAAAGTTTTTAACGGGGACAGCAAAGTATTTTTTGTCGTTGATCCGACAGACAGGCTGGACAGGTTTTATGTGCTGAACGAGAACGGATCGGCACTGAGACCGGTAAAAGGATATTTTGTATATTATGACAAAAATGTACAGATGCAGGAGTATATGCTGGCAAACAGCCTTGTGCATCCAAAGGACAGAGGAGAGGATAACGAAGAGGAAGAATGTAAGAACGAGCATTTGGACGCCGCGGGAAAAATAAGGGCAGTCCTTATGAACAAACAGGTAGAAAAAATAAAGAAGGTCAAGCATAAATATGCGGCGTTTACATGTATCAGCGCGGTACTGTGTATGATATGCGTATTTATGAGTTTAGGCTTGGCAAACAGTGTGTCAAGACTTAACAGGCTTGAAAGCGATGTGGTTAACGTAAAACAGACCGTTGCTAAACAGCAGCAGGAAACAGAAGCGCTTGCACAGGACGTATCCAACTACAGCCCTGTTATAACCGTAATGGCGGCGGAAAATCCCGTTAAAAATAAGGAGGAAGGAGAGGATAAAAAAACATACACTGTAAAGGAGGGAGATACGCTTGTAGGGATATGCAGACTGTTTTACGGAGACGACAGTAAACTTGAGGAAATAATATCACTTAATAACATCCCAAACCCCAATATTATTTATTGCGGAGCAGAAATAGTACTTCCGTAATTAAACTAAGTTAATACATACAGCTTAATGCCAATAACACCGATAAATAAGAAAATGTTAAGGGCGGGGATATTCCCCGCCCTAAAATTTTTTGTTCTAAAAATTATTTGCTTTCCCACATTATTGTATTGCTTCCGTTTTTGTCGACATAAACGATTTTATCCACCTTTTCAAATTGAAGCGTAGAGGACGATGTATTCATGGAAGAAGTTTTATTGTTAAGTATAGTTGTTTTAAAAGCGTAAATATACAGTGTGGTTTCGCCGTTTTCCGTTTTGTATTCGCTGTCGATATAGTCAAGCACATACGGAGAATTAAAGGAAATGAGGGATACATATTCACAGCTGTCAAGCAAACTTTGAGAAACGCCTATACCGTCATAACCTGTTCCCGGAATTTCGATAACGAACTCAGGCTGAGAATTGTTATTCAGAGGGTCTTTTGATATATTTACTGAAAATTCTCCGTCAGCTTCCGATTTGCTTGATATTTCTTCTGTAGGATAGACAGAAGCCGTTGCGGAAACTTTTTCAACGGGGATATTTTTTAAAGGCGTGTTAAAGAGTAGCTGTGCCCCTCCCAAAACAACGATTACTGCAGCTATACCTGCGATTACCGCGGTTTTAGTTCTTTTGTTAAGCTTTTTGTTTATCTTTTTGAAAAGTTCTTTATCGTCTCCGCTTTTTGACGCTAATTGTTTTTCGCTTGAGGAATTGCGGCAGTCGCTTTTCATTGTCTCATAAATATTTCGGCATTCCTTGCAGTGATCAAGATGTTCTTTTACGGCTTCTGCCGTAACTTCGTTAGACAGATTATCAATATAACTTGGGAGAAGATCCCTTAAAATTTCACAAGGTAGATTATATTTCATTTTCCATCAATCCTTTCAATTTGCTTTTACAACGGTAAAAAGTTACTCTTGCCCAGTTTTCGCTTTTACCGAGTACGTTTCCTATTTCTTTAAACGACAGTCCGGCAAAAATTCTTAAATATACAATGTCTTTTGCGGCTTCGTCCAGTTTCATCAGCTGTCTGTACAGTAGTAAATTTTCATCTTTTTTTATTATTTTGTCTTCGGGCGACGGCAAATTATCCGAAACGGGAATTTCGCTGTCCAGAGAAATATTCTTAAAATCTTTTTTGCCTATGTAATCAAAATATGTATTTTTGGCTATGGCACAAAGCCATGTGAATATTTTTCCGCCTTTGAAGCTGTCTATGTTCTTTATGGCTTTGAAAAAAGTCTCTGCCGTTATATCATCGGCAACGGTTGGATTTCCGCACAGGCTTAATACATATTTTTTTAACGGAACCGCATAGTCGGTGTATATTTTTTCTATATCGGTCAACTGTTTTTCACCTCCTGTACCTATGAAACGGATGAAAGGATATTTCGTTACAGCATTATAAAAAATCCTTTCGGAAATACCGAAAGGATATGAATTATTTTGTAAGATTTTCCATTTTATCGAGCAAGCCTTTGAATACTTCCATAGCTGCTTCAATCGGCTTCTTTGAGGTCATGTCTACGCCCGCGCCTTTAAGCAGGTCGATAGAATATTCCGAGCAGCCTTTTCTGAGAAAATCCATATATTTGTCAACAGCCGGCTGACCTTCGTTCAGAATACCTTTGGACAATGCTATTGCAGCGCTGTATCCCGTTGCATACTGATATACATAATAGGCATTATAAAAATGAGGAATTCTCGCCCATTCAATATCTATATATTTGTCGATAGTTATATCGTTTCCGAAATATAATCGGTTAAGGTCATGGTAAACAGCCGACAGGTTATCGCATGTGAGCGGTGTGCCCGAAGCAGACATCTCGTGAGCCTTTTTCTCAAATTCGGCAAACATTGTCTGACGGAAAAGGGTTCCTCTGAACTGTTCCATGAAATAGTTAATCAGATAAAGCTGTCTTGTTTTATCGGTTTCGGTATTAAGAAGGTACTCCATGAGAAGAGCCTCGTTACAGGTAGAGGCTACCTCGGCTACAAATATTTTATGCCCCGAATATACAAACGGCTGTTTTTCCCATGTAAAATAGCTGTGGAGCGCATGTCCCATTTCGTGCGCTACTGTAAACATGCTGTTTACGGTATCGTTATGATTGAGGAGAACGTACGGATGACCTCCGAAAGCTCCCCATGAATATGCTCCGCTGCGTTTTCCTTTGTTTTCGTATACGTCTATCCAACCGCCGTCGAAGCCTTTCTGCAATGCGTCGGTGTACTCCTTGCCCATTACGGATAAAGCTTTTTTTACGGTTACTTTTGCCTCATCGTACGGTACTGACCAGTTTACGTCTTTTACAAGAGGCGCATAAAGGTCGTACATATGCAGTTCGTCTACGCCAAGAAGCTTTTTTCTCAATGCGACATAACGGTACATGAGAGGCAGAGCGTCATGCACAGCCTCTATAAGATTGTCATAAACGGATGTCGGTATATTGTCGTCCTCCAAAGCCATCTCAAGGGGCGAAGCATAATTACGAACCGTTGAATAAAAAATATCATTCTTAACCGAAGCGTTGTATGCTGCGGCAATGGTGTTTTTTTGTTTAAGATATGTTTCATAGAGAGTGTCGAAAGCCGATTTACGGAGAACTCTGTCCTCGCTTTCCAGGTACGAGATATACTTACCGTGGCTGAGGGTATGCTTGCTGCCGTTACGGTCGGTTACGTCCGGGAATACCATATCTGCTTCGTTAAGCATTGTAAATATTGTCTGCGCAGAAGAGGATATTTCGTCTGTTTTTGCCAGTATCCTTTCTTCGGACTCGGATAAAGTATGCTTTTTTTGACGGATTATACCGTCGAGAAAATGGTTGTAAATTTTAAGCGGTTCATACTGTTCGCAGAAATTTTTGATATCGCTTTCCGAAAGTTCTGCGATTTTCGGACCGATAAACGAGCAGAGCGACATTACCTTTACGGCTAGTGCGTCTGCTTTCCCCGATAATTCCTGATATTTTGGATTTGTACTGTCCTCGTGGAATTTCATATATGCGTATACATATATTCTGTCGAGCTCTTCCGAAAGGGTATTATAAAACTTAAGAGCGTCATAAAGACTTTTTCCGTCAGACGTCATTGTGTTTTTATAATTTTCTATAGAAGAAGCTTTTTCTTCCAATTCTTTGTATTTTTCCGTCCATATATCGTCGGAGGCGAACAAATCCTCCGTATGCCATGTATAGTTTTTATCTGCTTCACTTCTTAAAGGAAGTTTATTTTCTGCCATGTTAATCACCTCTTCAGAAGTATACCACATATGGCAAACAGTGTATACATTACGTCAAATTAAAAATGACCTTCACAAGAATGAAGGTATTGAAATGCCGTGAAAAGCGCATAATTACAAATAAAACACGAAGTCTGTCATATAAAAATGTTGCCACGATAATTATTTGAGTGTATTATATAAATAGTGGGAATATACATAAATATTAATTTGTAGGGAGGCCGCGAATATGAAACAGGCAGAAAAGCTAAAGATTTTAATAGTTTCATCTGAAGCTGCGCCGTTTGTCAAAAGCGGCGGATTAGGAGATGTGGTTGGGTCGCTTCCTAAAGCGCTTAGAAAACTTGGGGCGGACGTAAGAGTTGTTATTCCTAAATTCAGAAAGATAAAAAATGAGAATTATATAGACGTGGAGTACCTTGGCTGTTTTGATGTAAAACTCGGTTGGAGAACTCAAAAAGCAGGAGTTTTGTTTAAAAACGGGGAAGTGCCGACATATTTTATAGAAAACGATTTCTATTTCGGAAGAGACGAGTTGTACGGATATGATGACGATAACGAAAGATTTGCGTTTTTTTCAAAGGCGGTTTTAGACATGCTTCCGTTTGTGGACTTTGTCCCGGACATTATACACTGTAACGACTGGCAGACCGGTCCCGTACCGATGCTTTTGAGAGAGACTTATAAAAAAATAACATATTTAAAAGATATTAAAACAATCTATACAATACACAATCTTCAGTACCAGGGCAATTTCGATCCTTCATCTATGGAAATGCTGGATTTGCCGTGGTATCTGTATGACAACGGTACGGTTGAGTTTTACGGAAGAATGAGCTATATGAAAGCCGGACTTGTATATGCCGATATAATAAGCACCGTAAGCGAGACGTATGCCGATGAAATACAGACAGAAGAATACGGATATGGATTTGACGGTATAATACGCGCGGGAAAAGACAGGTTAAGAGGAATAATAAACGGTATCGATTACGAGACGAATAATCCCGAAACCGATAAACGGATAGACGTTAATTATTCCGCAGATAATGCCGAAGCCAAGAAAGAAAACAAAAGACTTCTTCAGGAACGTCTGGGACTTGAGCAGAGAGACGTGCCTATGATATGCATGATATCAAGGCTTGCGGATCAGAAGGGATTGGATATACTGGCAAACGCCATGGAAAGGTTAATGCAGAATGATATTCAATTCGTAATTTTGGGAACGGGCGAAAAAAGATACGAAGACATGTTCAGATATTATGAAAACCGTTGGAAGGGAAGATTTTGCTCCTGCATAATGTTTGACGATACGTTAGCGCAAAAAATATATGCTTCAGGAGATATGTTCCTTATGCCTTCAAGGTTTGAACCATGCGGTCTCGGACAAATGTTCAGCTTGAGATACGGCACTGTTCCCGTTGTGAGAAAGACGGGAGGGCTGGCTGATTCCGTTGAACAGTTTAACAGAGAAACCGGCACGGGAAACGGATTTTTATTTGAAACTTATGACGCCGAAGGCATACTGTGGGCAGTAGGAGAAGCGCTTAAGATATATACCGATACGGATAAATGGAATACTCTTGTGAAAAACTGCATGAACACTAAACTTTCGTGGAGTGATTCAGCGGAGAAGTACATGGAACTTTATAAAGAAATGCTGAATAATTAATATATTACCCCCATATATTTTTCTGACGGAATGTGGGGGTTTTATTTTGAAAACAATTAAAAAAGCATGTGTTTTTATAGGAATGGTTGTTGGGGCCGGTTTTGCATCCGGTCGAGAAATAACGGATTATTTTTTAATATACGGAGAAAAGTGGAAAATAGGCATATTATTGAGCAGTCTTATGTTTTTTCTCATTTCTTTCGCCGTAACGGATATTATAAACAGGAAAAAGATAAAAAGTTATACGGAATATTTGTCGGTTGTAATCGGTGGAAAGACGGCGGTTTTTACAGAATGGATATCGGGTCTTTTCTTTTTTACGATGTTTTTTGCCATGACAGCTGCCGCAGGATCCGCTGCTGAAGAGATGTTCGGCGTAAATTATCGGGTTGGAGTAGCGGTATCGCTTATTATATGCGCATTTGTAATGAGCAACGGCATGGGAGCTTTGGAAATACTGAGCGTAGTTTTAGTACCTGCGCTTATTATAGGCATAGCCGCTATCGGGGGAAAATCTGTCGGTAATCCGAAAATTTTAGCCGACTGCGGAGGCTCAATAGTATTATCGTCGATAATATATGTATCCTATAACACAATAAGCACGGCTTCGGTAATAGTGCAGTCAGAAGACGCAGGCGGAAAATCGGACTCATTGATAACGGGTGTTATTTGTGGGGCGGCAATGGGCTTTATGGGGATTGTTATAGGAAATGCAATACTTTCGGCTTCGGACGAGGCGATAAATTCACAGCTGCCTTTTTCGGCGGTTGCCTCATCTTTGGGTGGGACATACAATGCGGTGTATATGACGGTATTTATAGCGGCGGTTTTTACAACGGCTGTATGCAACGGAGTAGCGGCGGTAGCTTTTGCCGTGGAAAAAATACATATAAACAGGCGAAAGGCGGTGGCTTTGCTCATTGCCTTGGCGGCAATGTTTTCTGCCATAAGTTTTTCGGATTTCGTTTCTAAAATCTATCCGTTGTTCGGTTTGGCAGGGGTTTTGCAAATGTTGAATACGGCAGTATGCTTCTTTAAGAAAAATTAAGATTTTTTATGATGTACTTTAGATGAAATGGGTATATAATCATTACTAAAGAATTTTTGGGAGAGTTTCTATGTTTTCTGTAAAAAATAACATTAAAAGACATGTAAAGACAAAAAGCATTATTATAGCGTCTGTCATAATTGCGGTTGCTGTGATTGCTGTTTTGATTATATCAAAGTTTGGCTTTGGAAACGGATTTACCGTAACATACAGTGCCGACAGCAAAGTGGCATATCGTACATACGGAACCGACTCGTTGCAGTACACTAAGGACGGTGTTACATATTATAATGAGGCAGGCACGGCTATATGGAATGACTCATATACAATGACATCGCCTATAGCTGTTGAAAGGAACGATTATACGGCAATCTTTGAAACGGGAGGACGAACCGTTAAAATGTATAACGAAGAAGGCTTTGTTTACGATGTGCAGACGCAGGATACAATATTAAGCGTATCGGTTGCCGAAAACGGAAGCATAGGCGTTATAACAAACGGTACGTCGTATACTGTAACGGTCTACAGTCCGTCAGGTAATATGCTGTTTCAGCGAGTAGAGGCAGAATCGGGAATATATCCGCTTTGCTGTGATGTTTCGCCGGACGGTGAAATAATAGCCATAAGCTATATTGATACTACAGGTGTGGAAATCAAATCTAAAATAGGAATGTTTTATATAAATTCCGACGTCGGAGCAGACTATACAGACAGTATGTACGGCGCTGTTGAAAAAAATGATGAGATAATTTTCAAAATGTATTTTATGGGCGGAAACAATTTGATTGCCATAGGAGACAGAAATATTACAAGCATATCGGCTGCCGGAGTTGAAGAAGGTTCAGTAGAAGTAACTAATGAGATAATGGGCGTCGGATTGTGCGGAAACAAAATAGCTATGATTTACGGTGAAGAACTTTCCGATAAAGAGGGGGAACTTCCGGGAACTATAGTATTCGTTTCAAGCGGAGGAAAACTTTCAACAGGCGATTCGGCAGAGGTTGAAACGGACTATTTCGTTTGTTCCGACGGAGGCATTGTTGCCGGAAGCGGAACTGCATACTATGGATTCAGCAGCGGCGGACAGCTTATGTGGTCTGTTACGACAACCGGAAATATTACAGGTATTTATCCGACTTCAAGCATAAACAAATGTATATATACAACAAGGACATGGTCGGCTATGGCAAATATGAATAATTTTGATCCCGACTCTTATGACCCCTATGTGGCGACAAATATAATTACAGATGACGGACAAGAGACTGAAAATAAAACAGAAAATATTTCCGGGGAAGAAAATGAAACGGAAAACGAGAATAGTACATCAGATAAAAATATCTCTGATGAAAAGAAAGAAGAGACAGAGAAAGAAAACAATGAAAAACCTCAGGAGCAGACTGAGAATAACAAAAATGAAACTCAGAACTGAGTTTTTGATCGAAGGTGGCGTTGATGGGAGTCGAAATGGCTGTTAAATTTACATATCTTGATGTAATAGTTTTATTGACATTGGCAATATTTGCGGTTATTAATGCAAGAAAAGGGATTGCGGGAGCGTTGCTTAAATTTATGCCTACACTTTTAGCGATACTAATGTCTTGGAAATTAAGCGGAAGTGTAATAAAATATGTCAGAGATACGGCTGTATTTTCTTTTGTAATGGGAAAAATCGAAAATGGACTGAATTTGGAAAATATACTGCCAGACATGGCGGCGAGCGCACAGAATGAAATAATATCGGGTATGCCTATTCCAGATTTTATAAAAAACGCTATTGTAAGCAATAATAATTCTGTGGTATATAATATTTTTAATGCCGAGACTCTTCAGCAATATATAGCCGGATTTTTGACGAATATACTTATAAGCATAGCGGTTGTTGTAATCTTATATTTTTTAGGACTCATTATAGGAAAGACAGTGCTGAAAATTTTAGATACGGCTAACGATCTACCTGTAATCGGATTTTTCAGCAAAAGCGGAGGTTTTATAATAGGGTTGCTTAAAGGCGTATGCGTTATATGGATAGCGGGAATTATAATTACATTCTTTTGCTATAAACCGTGGGCTGCGGAGTTTATATCCGTTTTGGAAAGTTCCTTTGCGGCAGGATGGCTTTACAAAAACAACATTTTGTTGTATGTTGTACTTAACATAATAGCATAAAAAATGAGTTAATTAAAAAAATATAATAAATTGTAAAAAAGTTGTTGACAAATCATAAATAACTATGGTAATATATCTAGGCGACTGAATAAGAAATAAAAATTAAATAAAGTTGCCTATGGGGGTTTAGCTCAGTTGGGAGAGCACCTGCCTTGCAAGCAGGGGGTCGCGAGTTCGAATCTCGCAATCTCCACTGAACAGCGAAGCTGTTCAAAGCACCTTGAAAACTGAACATGGACTGAAAGAAAAAGAGTCAAACAAAGATAGAAACACATCGAGCAATAGAAAAGAAATGTAGTATCGCTACTACATTCCGAGATATAGAGATATATCAAACGGTCAAGCAAGAAAGAGCACAAGGGGAATGCCTTGGCACCGGAAGCCGAAGAAGGACGTGACAAGCTGCGAAAAGCTGCGGGGAATCGCAAATAGGTATCGATCCGCAGATATCCGAATGGGGAAACCCGGCTGAGAAAAGCTCAGTCATCCGTAACTGAATACATAGGTTGCGGAAGGGAAACGCCGTGAACTGAAACATCTAAGTAGCGGCAGGAAGAGAAAGAAAAATCGATTTCCTTAGTAGCGGCGAGCGAAAAGGAAAGAGGCCAAACCGAAGGACCTAGTCCATCGGGGTTGAGGACTGCGAACCGTATTGTAAGAAGATAGCTGAACTGTTTTGGGAAAGCAGACCGCAGAGGGTGAAAGTCCCGTAAGCGAAATCAGAGGACAGCGAGCAGGATCCAGAGTACCACGGGACACGAGAAACCCTGTGGGAAGCCGGGGGGACCACCCCCCAAGCCTAAATACTAACCGGTGACCGATAGTGGAGAAGTACTGTGAAGGAAAGGTGAAAAGGACCCCGGGAGGGGAGTGAAAGAGAACCTGAAACCTTGTGCTTACAAACAGTAGGAGGAGCAAAAGCTCTGACTGCGTACTTTTTGTAGAACGGTCCGGCGAGTTACTAATATTAGCGAGGTTAAATACTAACAAGGTATGGAGCCGAAGGGAAACCGAGTCTGAAAAGGGCGAGAAGTTAGTATTAGTAGACCCGAAACCGGGTGACCTATCCATGTCCAGGTTGAAGTTACCGTAAAAGGTAATGGAGGACCGAACGCACATCTGTTGAAAAAGGTGGCGATGAGGTGTGGATAGCGGAGAAATTCCAATCGAACTCGGAGATAGCTGGTTCTCCTCGAAATAGCTTTAGGGCTAGCCTCGAGAGGAGTCTAACGGAGGTAAAGCACTGAACTGACGCGGGGCCCAAAAAGGTTACCAACTCAAATCAAACTAAGAATGCCGTCAAGATACCCTCGGGAGTCAGACTACGGGAGATAAGTTTCGTGGTCAAAAGGGAAAGAGCCCAGACCGACAGCTAAGGTCCCAAAGTGTGTGTTAAGTGGAAAAGGATGTGGGATTTCATAGACAACTAGGATGTTGGCTTAGAAGCAGCCATACATTTAAAGAGTGCGTAATAGCTCACTAGTCGAGAGAACCTGCGCCGAAAATAATCGGGGCTAAAACACACCACCGAAGCTACGGATTTCCTGCTTAAGGTAGGAAGTGGTAGAGGAGCATACTGCAAGGACGAAGCCTGATTGAGAGAGAAGGTGGACGAAGCAGTAGAGAGAATGCCGGAATGAGTAGCGAGATATATGTGAGAACCATATAGGCCGAATATCTAAGGTTTCCTGAGTGAAGCTAATCTGCTCAGGGTAAGTCGGGACCTAAGGCGAGGACGAGAGTCGTAGTCGATGGACAACTGGTAGAGATTCCAGTACTATGTATAATCAGAACTGTGGGGACGCAGGAGGATAGATGGACCGCGGAAAGGGAAGACGCGGCCAAGTACAAAGTCAAGTTAGGTAGGCAAATCCGCCAAACGATGATGAAGTACGACGGGGACTGAAAGAAAGTAAGGAAGTCATTGAATCCACACTGCCGAGAAAAGCCGCTATAGTGTTATACATACCCGTACCGTAAACCGACACAGGTAGATGAGGAGAAAATCCACAGGCCGACGGGAGAAGTGTTGTTAAGGAACTCGGCAAAATGACCCCGTAACTTAGGGAGAAGGGGAGCCACGAGAGTGGTCACAGAAAAGAGGCTCAAGCAACTGTTTAGCAAAAACACAGGTCTCTGCGAAACCGAAAGGTGAAGTATAGGGGCTGACGCCTGCCCGGTGCTGGAAGGTTAAGAGGAGAGGTTAGCCGCAAGGCGAAGCTTTGAATTCAAGCCCCAGTAAACGGCGGCCGTAACTATAACGGTCCTAAGGTAGCGAAATTCCTTGTCAGGTAAGTTCTGACCCGCACGAAAGGTGTAATGATTTGAGCACTGTCTCGACAACACGCCCGGTGAAATTGAAGAACCAGTGAAGATACTGGTTACCCGCAACAGGACGGAAAGACCCCATGGAGCTTTACTGCAGCCTGATACTGGGATTCGATGATGTATGTACAGGATAGGAGGGAGACAGAGAAGGTAGGACGCCAGTCTTGCCGGAGTCGCCGGTGGGATACCTCTCTTACATCATTGGATTTCTAACCTGCATCCGTGAACCGGATGAGGGACAATGTCAGGCGGGCAGTTTGACTGGGGCGGTCGCCTCCAAAAGAGTAACGGAGGCGCTCAAAGGTCTTCTCAGAATGATTGGAAACCATTCAAAGAGTGTAAAGGCAAAAGAAGGCTTGACTGCGAGGTCGACGGACCGAGCAGGTACGAAAGTAGGACTTAGTGATCCGGTGGTATACGTGGGAATGCCATCGCTCAACGGATAAAAGCTACCCTGGGGATAACAGGCTGATCTCCCCCAAGAGTTCACATCGACGGGGAGGTTTGGCACCTCGATGTCGGCTCATCGCATCCTGGGGCTGAAGTAGGTCCCAAGGGTTGGGCTGTTCGCCCATTAAAGCGGTACGCGAGCTGGGTTCAGAACGTCGTGAGACAGTTCGGTCCCTATCCGTTGTGGGCGTAGGAAATTTGAGAGGAGCTGTCCTTAGTACGAGAGGACCGGGATGGACGAACCGCTGGTGTATCTGTTGCATACCAAATGCACGGCAGAGTAGCTAAGTTCGGAACGGATAAACGCTGAAGGCATCTAAGCGTGAAGCCGCCCTCAAGACGAGATTTCCCATTCGAAAGAAGTAAGACCCCTTGAAGACTACGAGGTAGATAGGTCAGAGGTGTAAGTGCGGTAACGTATTGAGCTTACTGATACTAATAGGTCGAGGGCTTGACCGAAAGGAAGAGATGTGTTAATATAGAAAGGCTTAAAGAAGTTCATGTTTAGTTTTGAAGGTGTTAAAAAGCACTGGAGGATTTCCGGTGGCGATGCGCTTGTGGGAAACACCCGTACCCATGCCGAACACGACGGTTAAGACGCAAGCGGCTGATGATACTTGGCTGGAGACGGCCCGGGAAAGTAAGTGGCTGCCGGAATTAAATAAATAATCCTCGATAGCTCAGCGGTAGAGCATCCGGCTGTTAACCGGAGGGTCGTTGGTTCGAATCCTACTCGGGGAGCTTTTAAAAAAATATGGCCCGATGGTCAAGCGGTTAAGACACGGCCCTTTCACGGCTGTAACCCGGGTTCGATTCCCGGTCGGGTCATTTATTTTTAGCTTGATTTTGTTACTAACATATGTTATAATATAAAAGTCATGTGGCGCAGTAGCCAAGTGGTAAGGCACCGGTCTGCAACACCGTTATTCACCAGTTCAAATCTGGTCTGCGCCTTAAAAGCACTTCAAATTTATTTGGAGTGCTTTTTTGATATGTAAAAATAAAAAACGATATGTACAAATGTAATTCTCTTATATACAAATTTAAGTAAATCCTGTAAAATAAAATTAGTTTTAAATTAGTTTTATATCATTTTATTTTAATAAGGGGTGGATTTATATGAGTAATATTCCTGAACTTAAAATCGGCGTTGTGGCGGTCAGCAGAGATTGTTTCCCTGAAAGCCTTTCGGTATCCAGACGAAAAGCTCTTATTGAAGCTTATAAGAATAAGTATGGAGACAAAGAAATTTACGAATGTCCTATCTGTATCGTAGAAAGTGAAATACATATGGTACAGGCGTTGGAAGATATAAAAAATGCCGGATGTAACGCTTTAGTTGTGTATTTGGGAAACTTCGGACCTGAAATAGCGGAAACACTTTTGGCAAAACATTTTGGTGGACCTAAAATGTTTGTTGCAGCTGCAGAGGAGAGCGGTAACAACCTTATTCAGGGAAGAGGAGACGCATACTGCGGAATGTTGAACGCCAGCTATAATTTAAAGCTCAGAAATATTAAAGCATATATTCCCGAATATCCTGTAGGAACGGCTGAAGAATGTGCCGATATGATAGCAGAATTTCGACCTATAGCGAGGGCGGTTATAGGACTTAATAACCTTAAGATAATAAGCTTCGGTCCGAGACCTTTAAACTTCCTTGCATGTAATGCGCCTATACAGCAGCTTTATAATTTAGGCGTTGAAATAGAAGAAAACTCAGAGCTCGATTTATTTGAAGCGTTTAATAAGCATGAAGGCGACTCGAGAATACCCGATGTAGTAAAACAGATGGAAGAAGAACTCGGAAGCGGAAACAAGAAACCGGAAATTTTATCAAAGCTTGCCCAGTATGAACTTACATTGAAAGACTGGGTAGAGGAGCATAAAGGATATCGTAAATATGTTGCAATAGCGGGAAAATGCTGGCCTGCATTTCAGACGCAGTTTGGTTTCGTTCCCTGCTATGTCAACAGCAGGCTTACAGCTCAGGGAATACCTGTATCCTGTGAGGTTGATATTTACGGAGCTCTCAGTGAATTTATAGGTACGGTAGTCAGTGAAGATGCGGTAACGCTTCTTGATATAAATAACAATGTGCCTGCGGATATGTATAAAGAAGATATCGAGGGCAAATTTAACTATACACATAAGGACACGTTTATGGGATTCCATTGCGGAAACACTGCGTCTGCGAAGCTTTCGTTCTGTGAAATGAAATATCAGCTGATTATGGCAAGGACGCTTCCCGAAGAAGTTACACAGGGAACGCTTGAAGGAGATATAGTACCGGGAGATATAACGTTCTTCCGACTTCAGAGCACAGCGGACTGCAAACTGAGAGCGTATATAGCGCAGGGAGAAGTACTTCCTGTTGCAAGCAGATCTTTTGGCTCAATAGGTGTGTTTGCAATACCCGAAATGGGAAGATTTTACCGTCATGTACTTATTGAAGGCAATTTCCCTCATCACGGAGCTGTTGCATTCGGAAAACACGGAAAGGCTCTTTTCGAAGTGTTTAAGTATATAGGAGTACCTGTTGAAGATATAGGGTATAATCAGCCGGCAGGAGTCAGATATCCGACGGAGAATCCATGGAAATAAGGAGAATGTAAATGTTATACATAGGAATTGATTTGGGTACTTCTGCCGTTAAACTTATTCTTATGAATGAGAAGGGAAAAATATATAATGCGGTTACAAAGGAATATCCGTTATATTTTCCTAAATCGGGCTGGTCGGAACAAAATCCGGAGGATTGGTTTGAAAAAACCGTTGACGGACTGAAACAGCTTACAGAGATGTATAATAAAAAAGAAATTGCCGGAATAAGTTTTGGCGGACAAATGCACGGATTGGTTATTCTTGACGGCAATGATAATATTATACGTCCGGCTATTTTATGGAACGACGGCAGAACAGGCAAAGAAACGGAATATCTTAATAATACTGTCGGAGAGGAAAAATTATCGGAGTATACGGCAAATATTGCCTTTGCAGGCTTTACGGCTCCTAAACTCTTGTGGCTGAAAGAGAATGAAGCTGATAATTTTAAAAGAATTTCAAAAATAATGCTCCCTAAGGACTATATTGCATATCGTTTAAGCGGCATATTCTGCACCGATTATTCCGACGCTTCGGGTACGCTGTTCCTTGATGTAAAAAATAAGCGTTGGTCGAAGGAAATGCTGGATATATGTTCCGTAAACGAAAATATGCTTCCGAGACTTTTTGAAAGCTATGAGGTTGTTGGAACGATAAAAGATGATATTGCCGAGCTTCTCGGCTTTGATAGAACCGTAAAAATTATTGCCGGAGCAGGCGATAACGCCGCGGCAGCCATAGGGACGGGAACGGTCGGAGACGGTATGTGCAATATTTCCCTCGGAACGTCGGGAACAATATTTATTTCGGAAAACATTTTCAGAAATACAAAAAACCATGCAATACATTCTTTTGCGGCGGCAGACGGAGGCTATCATCTTATGGGATGTATGCTGAGCGCTGCGTCATGCAATAAATGGTGGATGGATGATATACTTAAAACCGACGAATATTTTAAAGAGCAGGAGAATATTGTAAAGTTGGGAGAAAATAACGTATTTTTCCTGCCGTATCTAATGGGAGAGCGCTCGCCGCATAACGATCCTAATGCAAGGGCGGCGTTTATCGGTATGTCGATGGATACAACAAGAACGGAAATGACGCAGGCTGTTTTGGAAGGAGTTGCTTTCGGACTGAGAGATTCTCTGGAGGCTGCAAAAAGCATGGGTATTAAAATAGACAGGGCTAAAATTTGCGGCGGCGGAGCGAAAAGCGAACTTTGGAGAAAGATAATCGCCAATGTGCTGAATATCGAAATAGACGTTCCTCAGATTGAAGAAGGACCGAGTTACGGAGCTGCTGTTTTGGCGGCTGTCGGATGCGGAGAATATAACACTGTAGACGAAGCCGTTAGAGCAATGACAGGCACATCGGATACGGTAATTCCCGACAGGGAGATTGCTTCAAAGTATGATGAAAAATATAATATATTCAGAAAAATTTATCCGCTTATTAAAAATATAGAAAATATTTGACGGCAAAAAATAAGTAACCCCCATGAACCAATCATGGGGGTTATATTTATAATTCAACCAATCCTGTTGTTGTAAGCCTTATTTCTGGTATAACCGTCAATGAAACAAATCCGAGCGTCATAAACGGATCAATTTCTGGATTTACTCCGAGGGAAGCGGCTGTTTTACGCAGTTCGTCCATTTCTGTGGCTACTTCCTCTATAGGTCGGTCGCACATAAGACCTGCTAGAGGCAGAGCAAGCTGACCTATTATTTTTCCGTCTAAAGCTATGGCAAATCCGCCGTTGTTGCTTCTGACGCAGTTGGCGGCTACAGCCATGTCTTCGGCATTTTTACCGGCAACTATAAGATTGTGGTTATCATGGGATATGCTTGTAGCTATGGCGCCTTTTTTAAGACCGTATCCGGAAAGATAGCATTTGCCTATATGGCCTGTTCCTTTATGTCTTTCGGCAACGGCAAGCATAGCGCAGTCGGATACATCGGAAGTAATTATTTTTTCGGTTGTAATCTGTTTATTGTGCAGACCTATTACCGTATATTCTTCTTGACTGTCTATTTCAAAATCAACGGGCAAAAGCTCCTTTATATTAAAGGTATGCTTTACTCTGAGCATAAGCTTTTTATCTATTTTAGGAGGCTCAAAAGGAGTCAAACCGCTGTCTGCATTATATATTTCTTTGCCTTCTTTGTAAACGGAAAGTATATTTAATGCTCTTATGTCGTCCACTACGGAAAAATTGGCTTTGTATCCTATACCGATGGCCCCGATGTCGGGAATTTTGAAATGCTTTGCCGTATTTATCGATGCCGTTTTTATTGCAAGTATGGGGTTTGCACCGAGGGAAACGGCTTTTTTAACAATATAGTCCATATGTCCCTGTTTCAGAATATCACCGGGGTGTTTGTCATCACAGCATGTCATACAACGGAAATGATACTTACTGTCAAACAGCTTTACAAGAGCTTCAACATTTTTTGCCGCCGTTCCTTCTCTTATTGCTATCCACATACCTTTTCTGAGCTTTTCCAAAGCTTCGTCAAGGGTTGTACATTCGTGATCTGACGTTACGCCTGCCGTAATGTAGGCGTTAAGGCTTTTACCTACTATTCCGGGTGCATGACCGTCTATTTTTTTGCCGTATGCCAGCGTTGATTCTATTTTTTCTATAAGCTCAAAATCTTTATTTAATACGCCGGGGCAGTTCATAACTTCGCCGAGACCGAGAACTCGGCTCTCTCTCAGGTAAGGAACAAGCTCGTGGTGGGTCAGCGTAGCTCCGTTTTCTTCACCCGGAATGGCGGGAACGCATGACGGAAGCATAATAAACACGTCAAGGGGTAAATCGGCTGTGCTTTGAAGCATATAGTCTATACCGTCCGTACCTATTACGTTTGCTATTTCATGCGGGTCTGCGACAACCGCCGTTGTTCCGTGCGGTATAACCGCTTTGGCAAATTCATACGGAGAAACTATTGAAGATTCAAGATGAATATGAGCGTCGATAAACGACGGGATGACGGTTTTTCCTCTCAGATCTATTTCCGTATTTCCCTCATAGTCGCCTATTCCGACGAAGTATCCGTCTTTTATGGCTATATCGCCGTCGAGAAGTTCGTTTGTAAATACGTTTACATACTTGGCGTTTCTAAGCACGATATCAGCCTTTTTATATCCGAGCGCAGAGTCTATTCTGTCGTTCATGGCAATCCCTCCTTTTGCTTTCAGTATACTATAAGGTTAAAAAAAATACCAGAATTGATTGGATACGGATTATTAAAAATGAATGAAGTTTATTAATAATGAAGCGCAGTGGGAGTATTTGCTTGTATGTTCTTACCGAATAATGATATAATCAATTTATAAAATACATGGAGGGCTAATATGGCAAGAGTTACATATCTGTATCACAGCGGTTTTATGGTGGAGACAAAAAATACATGTCTTGTGTTCGACTATTATACCGACGGGGGAAAATTTAATAATATAGACATTAACAGGTTTAAAGATAAAAATGTTTTCGTATTTGTATCACATTTTCATCAAGACCATTACGATAAGGAAATTTTTAAATGGAAAGACATGAATGTCAGATATGTTTTGTCCAAGGACTGCAAATATGATAAAAACATTGAAAACGTTACTGTTGTAAGTCCTAATAAGGGGTATATAATCGACGGTCTTGCAGTTGAGACGCTGAAGTCGACCGACGAAGGAGTTGCGTTTATCGTCCATGCCGACGGACTGACGATATATCATGCGGGAGATTTGAACTGGTGGCACTGGAACGGTGAAAGCGACGCTTTCAACAACATGATAAAGAAACAGTATACGTCGGAGATAGATAAAATAAAAGGCGTAAATGTGGATATAGGTTTTGTTCCCGTGGATACAAGGCTGGAGGACAAATATATACTGGCGATAGATTATCTTATGAGAGACGTTGAAATAAAGCATATTTTCCCTATGCATTTCTGGAACGATTATAAAATATACGATTATCTTGCGGAAGACGAAAGAACCGAGGATTATCGAGATAAAATAATGAAGATAGATAAGCCGGGACAGGAGTTTGAACTGTGATAAAAAGCGAAATAAAAAATATGCTCGTTTCCGTAAGCGATGAAAAATACAGAGCTTTTACGGAAAAGCTTAAATCATCAAATTCAGCGGTATTGGGCGTAAGAATGGGCGTTTTAAGAAAGACGGCTAAAGAACTGGCAAAGGAAAATTGGAAAGAGTATGTGCTTTCGGTTGAAGAGGACGACAGCTATGAGGAAAAACTCATAGGCGGAATGAGCATATATTACTCTAAATGCAGTATAAATGAAAAAACGGAGTATACCGAAAAATTTATGAGGTTTATAGACGGCTGGGGAATATGCGACAGTATATGTTCTACAATAAAACTGAAAGAAGAGGAAAGAGAAACATTTTGGAACTATTGTAAGGAATGTACTCAGTCGGGCGAGGAGTTTAAAACAAGATTCGGTCTGGTGGCTATGCTCGGTCAGTTCGTAACGGAAGAGAAGCTTGACGATATATTTAATATTGTCAGCGGTATAAACTATATCGGATACTATGATTCTATGGGCGCGGCATGGCTTCTTGCCGAGTGCATGGCGTTTTATCCGCAGATTACATTGGAATTTATGAAAAATAATACGCTTGATAATTGGGTGTACAATAAATCCATAACAAAGATGAGGGAGTCTTTCAGAGTAAGTGATGAAATGAAAAGTATGTTGAAAACTATGGTCAGAAAATAGACGGCTGGTAAGGAAGTGTCTGTATATGCTAGAATACGAATTAAAAAGAATGGTAAACAACGACATAGAGTATTGCAAAAAAGAATGGGATAAATATTCGTTTGACTGGGAACGTATGGGCACTCTCTTTGAAAGGATTTTACACAAATATATAAATATCATAGACGGTTTTGACAAGGGAATGAAAGTTATATCCGGGTATGAAAAAAAGAATAAAAGCGGAGATACATACCGGGATAATCTTATGCTTGCCATAAGCAGACTGGAAGCATTCCGAGATAACGGATACAAAAACGAAGGACTGCACAAGGAGAAAAACAGAGACTTTAATATAATAGTATATGACCGAGATGAGTTTGACGAAGCAAGACTTTGCATAGAACGCTGTGAGCGCATAAGCCGAGAGGAAAAAGAAGAGGTTTCCGACAGACTGGATCAAATAGAGGAGATATGTACGTCATCCGATAATCCTACCGTAAAATGGGAAAAATTGCGACCGCACGTTATGTGGCTCAGCGGTAAGAAGCTTGTTATAGCGTCGAGAATTTTACCTCTGCTTATGATGATTGATAACGACAGATAGAATTTTGAAAGAAAAAAGCCTGAACATTATGTTCAGGCTTTTTTGACCTTAATGAAAATTATTTATAATAACGGCAAATTTTATTCCGATTATGTTTAATATGGATTTTATATTGCGACGGTTACGAATTTAACATGGGATTACTATAATAGCTATTGTAACTTAACATGAAAACAGCATGACATTTTAAATTAACGGAGGAGTTGTAAAAATGAAATTTAAAAAAGGCTTGGCTATAATGTGCGCCGCGGCAATGGGAATTTCCGCATTTACTTTCGGTTCTGGAATTAACGAAGCCGAAGCGGCAACGGTTGTAAAGGAGAATACCGCGACGGCAAAACCGACCGTAACAAAAGCGCCTAAATATGTGTTTATGTTCATCGGCGACGGTATGAGCTATCCGCAGATACAGCTTACAAACTATTACTTAAGTGCGCTTAAGGATACAAATAACAATGATATTGTAGAATCAAAGAAAAATCTTACAATGATGAACTTCCCTGTCGCAGGTTCTGCGCAGACATACGACAGTTCTTCTTTCTGTCCCGATTCCGCTTCTACGGCGACAAGTATTTCAACGGGAAACAAGACATACAGCGGAACAATCAATATGGACGAAACAAAGAGCGAATCCTATGAGACAATAGCCGAAAAACTTAAGGATCAGCTTGGATATAAAGTAGGTATTGTTTCCACAGTCAACCTTAACCATGCTACGCCGGCTGCATTCTATGCACATCAGCCGTCAAGAAATAACTATTATGAAATCGGCCAGGAAATGATTTCGAGCGATTTCGATTACTTTGCAGGCGGCGGACTTCTTAAACCCGACGGAGCGGACGGAAAACAGAAAAATCTTTACGAAGCTGCCGAAGAAGCCGGCTACAATGTAGTATTTACAAAGGATGAGGCAGAGAAAGTCAATGCTTCTTCAGGAAAGACGATAATTATTGACGAGACTCTTGCGGACTCAGACGCAATGAGCTACGATATGGATCTTGAAAACGGCGAGTGGGCGCTCAAAGATTATGTTAAAAAAGGCATAGAGGTGCTTGATAATGACAAGGGATTCTTTATGATGGTAGAAGGCGGAAAGATTGACTGGGCATGTCATGCAAATGACGCCGCTTCGACAATCAGCGATACTCTTGCCCTTGACGAGGCTATTCAGGAGGCAGTCGCTTTCTATAACGAACATCCGGATGAAACTCTTATTCTTGTAACGGGAGACCACGAAACAGGCGGACTTACAATCGGTTTTGCCGGAACAGACTATGATACGTTCCTTACAAATCTTGAAAATCAGAAAATATCATATGCAAAATACGACAGCGATTATGTAGCGAAATACAAAGAAAATAAAACAAGCTTTGAGGACGTTCTTAAAGACGTGCAGAACATGTTCGGCCTTGTAACAAAAGAAAATGCGGCGCAGGCAAAAGACGAAACTCTTGTTCTTACTGATTACGAATACAATAAGCTTAAAGCCGCTTATGATAAGACAATGGCAGGACAAGAGGAAGAACTCAGCCAGGAAGAATATGTGCTTTACGGTACATACGAACCGTTGACGGTAACTCTTACGCATATTCTTAACAACAAATCGGGCGTCAACTTTGCGTCATACGCGCATACGGGTCTTCCCGTTGAAGTATTCGCAATGGGCGTAGGACAGGACATGTTTGAAGGTTACTATGACAACACGGATATATTCTTTAATCTCGCAAATATCACAGGTGTAAAATAATCGGAGTAAATAAATGAAAGCATTATCTAACAGACTGAATTTTTGGACTCAGCTGATTATAGGCTTTCTTCTTGCAGCGATCCTCATAGCCGTTCCAACCGGCTATGAGGGCGCTCTCATATATACGGAAAGCGAAAAATGTAAAGCTGAGGTAATAAGCACTGATGAAAGCAGTATAATAAGTACCGGACTTATACAGTCGGGAGAGCAGATATGCCAATTGGAACTGCTTGACGGAAAGTTTAAAGGGGAAAAGGTAAGCGGAATAAACCTTTTATCGGGATCCCTTGAAAACGATAAAATATATTCTGCCGGCGACGAAGCTCTTGTTGTGGTAAGCTATAACGACGGCGGAATAACGTCCGTTACGATGACCGACCATTACAGAGTTGACAAAGAAATAATACTTGCGCTTATGTTTGTCATCCTGCTCATACTTTTTGCAGGCAAAAACGGTATGTTTGCGGTCCTGTCATTTGTTATAACGGTTCTTATGATATGGAAAATACTTGTTCCATGCTATCTGAAAGGCATGAACCCTATGTGGGTGGGAATGGGCATCACGGTAGCGTTGACTGCCGTAATAATATTTCTTGTATACGGCGTTGATAAAAGAACTCTGACAGCGTTTATGGGGTCTATGCTCGGAACGGTTACAACATGCATAATAGGATTGATTTTTACGGACTTATTTAAGATACACGGAGCAGTCATGTCTTATTCGGAGACATTGTTGTACTGCGGTTATCAGCATTTAAACCTTACGCAGATATTCACAAGCGGTATTTTTATAGGAGCTTCCGGAGCTATGATGGACTTATCGGTGGATATTACGTCGGCTGTACATGAGGTTATTCAGAAAAAACCTGATATTTCATGGAAAGAGGCGGCAAAATCGGGGATGAATGTCGGACGTGCGGCGATGGGCACAATGACCACTACGCTTCTTCTTGCATATTCGGGCGGATATATAGCGTTGCTTATGACGTTTATGGCGCAGGGAACACCTATAATGAATATTCTGAACTACAAATATGTTGCTTCGGAAATACTGGATACGCTTATAGGAAGCTTCGGACTTGTTACGGTAGCTCCGTTTACGGCTCTTATGAGCGGACTTCTTCTTACTTCGGGACTGAGAAACAAGATTGACGCAAATAAACGGTCAAAAGTATAATTTTATCTGAAAGGCGAACTACATAAGAAACATTTAACGGCGGTTCAATAAACCGCCGTTATTTAGGTTGTTTATATTATTTAATTGTGTTAAAATTAATATTTAACGGAAATACTGTTAGAATAGACGGAGACAGCTCTCCCATATTAACTGACAGCGGAGGAAAACTTATGATAAAACTTATAGCGACAGATATGGACGGAACTCTTCTCAACAGCAACGGGGAGTTGAACGAGGAAATATATTCAATAGTAGGTCGGCTGAAAGGCATGGGTATAAAATTTGCCGCAGCCAGCGGAAGGCAGCTTATGTCGCTGAAAAGAAAGTTTGAACCTGTTGACGAAGATATTATATATATTGCGGAAAACGGAGCCTATGCTTTGGACAGAGACGAAGAACTTTATATAAACGCCATTGACAAAGATACAGTTGCGGAAATCATAGAAACATCAAAGGAAGTAAATGGTTCGGCAATATTTATATGCGGCAAAAAATATTCGTATACAGACAATGAAGAGCTTTTTGAAACAATGAAAAAACCTATATTCGGATATGAGATAAAATATGTTTCGGATTTACGGACGGTAAACGAAGATATATTAAAAATAGGACTTTTTGATACGATAGACCCAAGAGAGAGTTCTATGAAAATAATGCTCCCGAAATTTGAGGGGAAAGTTCATATGACTTTGTCGGGGTATAACAGCCTCGATTTTTTAAATAATGAAGTAAACAAAGGCACTGCGTTGAAATGCGTTATGGACAAATTCGGCATAGAAAAAGACGAAACTATTGTATTCGGCGATAACTACAACGATATTGAGATGTTTGATGCGGCAGGAACAAGCTTTGCCATGCTTAACGCCGATGAATATGTAAGAAGCCGAGCAAAATATACCATAGGTAAAAATGATGATAACGCTGTAATAGAAACTATTAAGAGCATTATTAAGGAGATAGACCGATGAAAAAAGTTGCCAGCCACGCACTTGGCTGTAAAGTTAATCAATATGAAAGCGAAGCAATAGCAGAGCTTTTTGCCGAAAAAGGTTATGAAATTGTAGGCATAGACGACACAGCGGACGTCTATATAATAAATACATGTACCGTAACAAATTTCGGAGATAAAAAGAGCCGACAGCTTATCAGAAAGGTAAAAAGGCAGAATCCCGAGGCAACGGTTGTAGCCATAGGATGTTATGCACAGACAGCTCCCGAGGACATTAAAAAGATTGAGGGGATAAATCTGATTGTCGGTACAAAGGGACGTGCGGATATTGTAGAGCTTGTGGAAAACTATAAACCCGAGAACGGAGTTGTTTGTACGGTAGGAGAGATAGCCAAAGAAAGGGTTTTTGAAAAACTTTCCATAAATAAACTTTCCGACAGAACAAGGGCATATCTTAAAATACAGGACGGCTGTTCGCAGTTCTGCTCATATTGTATAATACCTTATGCGAGAGGCCCCATAAGAAGCAGAGACCCGCGGGACATATCCGAAGAAGTTAAAACTCTGGCTGATAACGGATTTAAAGAAATAATACTTACGGGAATACATGTGGCTTCATACGGAAAAGATTTAAAGGGAACTTCGTTACTTGACGTTGTAAAACAGGTGCAGTATACGCCGGGCATAGAACGTATACGTTTCAGTTCCGTAGAACCGGGGCTGATAACGGAAGAGTTTGTAAGCGAATTGGCGAAAATGGATAAGGTATGCGGACACTTCCATCTTTCTCTTCAAAGCGGATGTAACAGAACGCTTAAGAGAATGAACAGAAAATATACCGCAGAGCAGTATGAAAAAGCTGTGGAATTGATTAGGAAGTACTTTCCCGACGCAGCTCTTACAACCGATATAATAGCCGGGTTTCCCGATGAAAGCGACGATGATTTTGAGGAAAGCCTAAGCTTTGCGAAAAAAATAGGATTTCTTAAAATACATGCTTTCCCATATTCGCCTAAAAGGGGAACGCCTGCCGCTGCAATGGAAAATCAAATTCAAAATTCCGTAAAAAACGAAAGAACGGCAAGGCTTATAGAACTGAGCGACATCATGGGAGACGAATTTATAGAACGGTTTAAGGGAAGAAACATGCCGGTACTTTTTGAAAGGGAAATATCCGAAAATTTATATGAAGGCTATACGGTCAATTACATAAGGGTAATAGCTGAAAGCAAGGAGAATATTCAAAATAAAATACTTGATGTAAAAATTTTGTCCCACGAAAACGATACGGCGCACGGTGAGATAATTTAAAGATTAAGACTTTCCTAATTGCATTGCAAATTCTGGAAATTTATTATAAAATAAGATATTACTAATTGAGATTAGAATTTTCTTTACATGGGAGTGGTATTATGGAAAAGAAAAATTCAATGAACGAAACGATGAGATTCGGTGCGGTTGAAAAAGAGTATACAAGCGAGGCTGAGAAAATAATACTCTCGGTTACGTCCGCCCTTGAGGAAAAGGGATATAATCCCGTTAATCAGCTTGTCGGATATATCCTTTCGGGAGACCCGACATATATAACAAGTTATAAAAATGCAAGAAGCATTATCCGTAAACTCGAGAGGGACGAGCTTCTTGAAGAGATAATCAAGGACTATCTGAAAAGAAAAGCCTGAAGTTGAAAGGAAAGAAACAATTGCGTATTTTGGGACTTGACCTGGGAGATAAGACCGTGGGAGTAGCTGTCAGCGACGAATTCGGTTGGACTGCCCAAGGAGTTGAAATTATAAGAAGAAATAATCCGTCGGAACATAAACAGAGTTTGGGGCGCATAGCGGAGCTTATCGATCAGTACGGCGTTGATACGATAGTTCTGGGTTACCCTAAAAATCTGGATAATTCCGAAGGTGTGCGCTGTGAAAAAACAAAGGCGTACAAGGTTTATATAGAAAAAAGGTTTCCGAAGATACCTGTTATACTGTGGGACGAAAGATTCAGTACTGTAGCGGCAAATAACAGCATGATGGAAGCGGGACTGAGCCACAGCAAGAGAAAGAGCGTCATAGATAAAATGGCGGCTGTGTTCATACTCCAGGGGTATCTTGACAGTAAAAGATAAAAGAAAAGGAGAGTTTGAATATGTCAGATGAATTTGGCAATAATATTGAAGATCTTGATGAGGAAATGGAAATAATAACAATGATCGACGATGAAACGGAAGAAGAAATAGAGTTTGTTGTTATTGACAGAAAAAAAATGAACGATACGGAATACATTCTTGTTATCGAAAGCAAAGATATCGACGACGACGAAGCCGAGGCCGCTATATTAAAGGTTGTAAGCGAATCGGAGGACGATATTACTTACGCCGTTATCGAAGACGACGAGGAGTTTGAGGCTGCCGCAGGCCTTTTTGAGAGCGAAGACTACGAAGTGGAATATTAAAATACATACTCACGGAAGCCTAAAAGGCGACAGTGATTAAATAAAAAGACAGGAGGTGTTTTTTTGGCTTCAAAAAAACCAAAGTTAAAAGTAATATCTTTGGGCGGATTACAGGAAATCGGAAAAAACATAACGGTTTTTGAATATGACAACGATATAATAATCGTTGACTGCGGTCTTGCTTTCCCGGAGGACGACATGCTGGGAATAGACCTTGTTATTCCCGATATTTCATATTTGATAAAAAATATGGATAAAATAAGAGGTATAGTTCTTACCCACGGACATGAGGACCATATAGGCGCTTTGCCCTATGTCCTTAAACAGCTGAACGTACCTGTTTTCGGCACGCTTCTTACATTGGGGCTGCTTGAAAACAAACTTAAGGAACACGGATTAAATAAGCTTGTAACGCTCCACACGGTTGTTCCGGGAGAAAAGGTCAAGCTCGGACGTTTTCAGGTGGAATTTATCCACACAAACCATTCAATCGCAGACGCGGTTGCTTTAGCGATAACTACGCCTGTAGGAGTAGTTGTGCATACGGGAGACTTTAAAATAGACTATACGCCCATTGACGGAGACGTTATGGATCTGCATAGATTTGCGGAACTGGGAAAGGAAGGGGTACTGCTCCTTTTGAGCGATAGTACCAATGCCGAAAGAAAGGGCTTTACAATGTCGGAAAGCTCGGTCGGGGGTGTGTTTGACGATATATTCAGCGATACTCCCGATAACAGAATTATGGTGGCAACTTTCTCGTCAAATATCCACAGAATCCAGCAGATTGTAAACTCGGCATATAAATTCGGCAGAAAAGTGGCTATTATCGGAAGAAGCATGGTCAATGCCGTCAGAACATCCATTGAACTGGAATACCTTAATATGCCGGATAATACGCTTATTGACATAAGCGAGATAAAAAATTATACCGATGATAAGCTTGTTATAATAACAACGGGAAGTCAGGGCGAAACGATGTCCGCGCTTTCCAGAATAGCTTCCAATGAACATAAACAGGTTTCCATAAGACCGGGAGATAAAATTATAATCAGCGCTTCTTCCATACCGGGAAATGAGAAAAATATTTCAAACGTTATTAACGAACTTACAAGAAAAGGCGCCGATGTAGTATACGAGGGAATAGCCGATATACATGTTTCGGGACATGCCAGACAGGAAGAGCTTAAACTAATGCTCTCTCTTATAAAGCCTAAATATTTTATGCCGGTTCACGGCGAGTACGTTCACCTTCTAAGCCATAGGGACATAGCCGTTTCTTTGGGAATACCGAAGGAAAATATATTTGTTATGAACATAGGCGATGTTTTGGAGCTGTCTAAAAAGGACGCAAAAGTAAACGGAACAGTTCCGGCAGGACAGGTACTTGTCGACGGACTGGGCGTAGGCGATGTCGGAAACATAGTGCTGAGGGACAGAAAGAACCTTTCGGAAAACGGACTTATGGTTGTTGTCGTTACTATAGATTCCGCTTCGGGTACAATACTTGCAGGTCCGGATATAATTTCCAGAGGTTTTGTATATGTCAGAGAATCCGAGGATCTTATGGAGGAAGCCAGAGCCGTAATAAACGACGCTCTGATAAAATGTGAAATGAAGCATATTTCGGGCTGGTCAAATATTAAAAATATAATAAGAGATACTCTTAAAAATTTCTTATGGCAGAAAACAAAGAGAAGTCCTATGATACTGCCTATAATAATGGAAGTATAAGGGGAGAAATGGTTTGAACAGGCTTAGAAAATCCGTCGACGAACTTATAGAGGCGTTACGCAATACCGATGAGTATAAGCGGTATAAGGAAGCGGCGGACAGCATAACGGTTGATGAATTGGAAAAAATCAATGAGTATAAGCGATTGAGGTTTGAAGTCGTGAATGGCGGCGCACATGGAGAAAATGATGAAAGCGTAAGGCTTTACAGCAAGCTTATGCTTAATACCGTTACGAGAAACTATATGCTGTGCGAAAAAAAGATATATAATATTGTTGCCGATATATATGATGAAATCGGCAGACAGCTTATAAACTGAGAAAAACACCGTTTTGAATATCCAAAACGGTGTTTTTTTACATATTAAGAAGTTCTTAATCAGCTGTATTTTTTATTGCCAAGTCATAAAAAACAATTTATAATCGAAAAAGGAAGGAGGGTGTGCTATTATGTCAAAATTGCGCACAGCAGTCCTTGCCTTTGTTTTATCGGTAACAGCGGTATTTACGGCTTCGGCTGAGACATTTACGGATACAAAAATGCTTATGCTTGTTAATTCAAGCCACAGGATAGACAAAGATTATAAGCCCGAAATGGTTAATTATAAAGATACATCATATTATTTAGCGGAAGAAGCGGCCGCGTCTCTTTCTCTTATGTTGTCTGATATGGAACGTGAATTGGGAAGCGCTCCGATGGTAGCCAGTACATATCGTTCCTATGAAAGACAGACGGAAGTATATAACAGAGATGTAAACAGCGCGGTAGCCAGAGGCGTGGAGATAGCCGACGCAATAAAGGGAACAAGCAGATATATAGCGCTTCCCGGAGCAAGCGAGCATCAAACTGCATTGGCGGTAGATTTAACAAACGACGGCTCTCTGGAAGAAAACTTTATTGAGACGGAAGCGGGGCAGTGGATAGAAAAATACTGCCATAACTATGGATTTGTAGTGCGTTATCCAAAAGCTAAAGAGGATGTTACCAAGATAGGATATGAACCGTGGCATATAAGATATGTCGGGCAGCCGTATTCGGATATTATGTACGAAAACGACTGGTGTCTTGAAGAATTTATAGCGTATATGAAGAGAAATTTATACATGCGTTGGGAAGACAGGAATAATATATGGACTTTATATTTTACCGAAAAGCCTACAGGCAACTATGATTCCAATACGTCTGTGTCGGATACGAACAGCGGAGGTTATATCGTAACAACGAGAAAAAGTAAAAAAACGCTTATTGCCGTGAATGAAAACAAAGTAAGGCAGGAAAATAATATGCGCAGAAATCTACTTATAAAACTGAATTCTGCCGATATGAAAAAACAGGAGTAAATAAATTGCTCCTGTTTTTTTTATAATTAATGGATTGTAGTGATTTAAGAAAAATGCATAATTTTTAATCCAATTTTTTATCAAACGCAAGTCTGTCGCCGCCCTGATAGATAATAACTCCGCATTGTTTAAAGCTGTTTCTTTTAAATACATGCTGCATACGTTTGTTGGAAGAATGTGTATCTACCCTTATATTATGGATGTCTTTTTCAAGGCATAATTTTTCTATCAGCTTAAACGTAATATCGGACATGCCTTTGCCTATAAAATCTTTGTTCAGAGCCATTCGGTGTACAACGGCATAACTGTCATCTGTATTCCAACTGCCGTCTCTTATATCTTTATATGCCGGTTCTCCGTCGAAATCTATGCACATATAGCCTGCGATTTTACCATCGGATTTTACTACATATCCTTTTTGATTTTCGATATCTCCCTTAATTAAATTTACAGTAGGGTAATCGTCGTCCCACTGTATAAAACCCTGTTCTCTCTGGAACATTTTTCCGTCGTTCAAAATTTTCATGCATATTTCAAGGTCATTTATTTTTGCCGATTCAAGAGTGTTCATTATGTTTCCTCCTGTGCCTGTAATATTATTATGCCTTAAAGAAATTTTTGTCAAAGCGGTTATAAATAATAATATTAATAAATTTTGCTTTAGTTTCAAATATATATTATTTTAACAAAAGTTTCAATAAGAGAAATAAGAATAATTAAGATATGTTGTCTTTTAAAATATTATGCTGCGATTTGCGTAGAGCTTTAATTAATATAAATAAAGCTTTTATTTGCCATATAGAGACTCTGTGTGTATAATATAAAATTGAGGTGTTATAGTTGTCGCTTAAAATTAACGAAATAAAAGAAATTTTTTCGGAAACGCCGATAGAGGAAATTCCCGATAAAATAAATATATTTAAAAATGACGAGAGAGCCGGAGTGGTTAAACTTGTTGAAAAGTATGAAAAAAAATATAATGCTTATTTGGAAGAAATAAAAAGACTGGAGGAAATATCCGTTTTTGAAAAGGAACTTATTAAAAACGGGTACAGTCTTATATGCGGAATAGACGAAGTCGGAAGAGGACCTTTGGCAGGGCCTGTTGTTACTGCTGCGGTAATATTGCCTGAAAACTGCAGAATACATGGCATAAATGACTCTAAAAAACTTACTGCGGCTAAAAGGGAAGAGCTTTCTTTCAAAATTAAGGAGCAGGCTCTTGCATATTCGTTCGGCTCTGCTTCTCCTGCGGAAATAGATGAAATCAATATACTTCAGGCAACATATAAGGCAATGAGAAAAGCCATATATGGGTTGAAAATAAAACCGGATTTTGTATTGGCAGACGCAGTTACAATACCGCAGATAGATATTCCTCAGCAGGGAATAGTGCATGGGGATGCAAAAAGCATAACTATCGGCGCGGCAAGTATAATTGCCAAGGTCGAAAGGGACGCCATGATGGACGAATACGGAAAGGTTTTTGAAGGTTACGGCTTTGAGCATAACAAGGGTTACGGTTCGGCGGAACATATAGCGGCTTTAAAAGAGATCGGACCGTGTCCGATACACAGAAAAAGTTTTATAAAAAATTTTGTTTGATATGAGAAATGATAGTTACGGCAAAGGCAGAGAAGCGGAAGATAAGGCTGCAAAATGGATAGAAAAAAATAAAGGGTACACAGTTATAGACAGGAATTACAGAAGTCCGTCGGGTGAAATCGACATTATAGCAAAAGACAGGGAAACGGTTGTATTTATAGAAGTTAAATTTCGTAAAGAAACATCGTACGGCTATCCTGCGGAAGCCGTTACAAGGATAAAGCAGGAGAGAATTATAAAAACAGCTATGCGTTATATTCAGGAAAACGGCGGGGAAAATATAAGGTTCGATGTTGCGGAATTGATAGATAATAAAGGCGTAACATATATCAGATATACAGAAAACGCATTTGAATGGAAGCAGTGCCGATGATTTTGAACAAGAAGGGAAATCTTGAGTATTATACGTTTGAAAGTTTGGATAATATAGATTTTATAGGACACTGTTTTACCACCAGAAGAGGGGGCGTCAGCGAAGGATTTCTTTCTTCGCTTAATCTTGGATTTTCCAGAGGCGACATACCGAAGAATGTTGAAAAGAATTTCGATATTATTTGCGAGGCGCTTAATGTAAAAAAAGAACAGTGCGTTACATTGAAGCAGGTACATTCAACTGAAATTATAAAGGCTGACAAAAGTATTGAAGGAATGGGATTTGTCAACGGAATCGAAAGGGAAGAGGCGGACGGCTTTGTAACCAATGAAAAAGGTATAGTTCTTGTTACATTCCATGCGGACTGCGTACCGTTATATTTTGTAGATACACGTAATAAAGCCATAGGCATGGCGCACGCAGGTTGGAGGGGAACGGCAGGCGCAATGGCAGAGAAAATGCTTGAGCGTATGAAAAAGGAATATGGCACAGAACCGTCTGATGTAAAAGTTGGAATAGGCCCTTCCATAGGAGCCTGTTGCTTCCAGGTAGACGATCCCGTAGTTAATATATTTAATGATAATTTTGACTTTGCGCATAAATATATAACGGACGATACTGAAAAAGGAAAGTATAAGATAGATTTATGGGGAGTTAATAAAGAGCTTCTTATAAGAAACGGCGTGAAAGCAGAGAATATCGAAATCGGAAATATATGTACTAAATGCAATCCGGATATTTTTTACTCTCACAGAGTTATGGGAGAACAGCGTGGTACAATGGCGGCGTTTCTTTTTTTGAAATGAGGGAAAACTTTTGGAAAACATGAATGTGAATAAAAAAGAAAATGTTATAATAAGCGTTGAACCCGGAAGTATTGCCGAGGAACTAGGAATTGAGCCGGGAGACGTTCTTGTTTCCATAAACGATAAAGAAATACTCGACGTATTCGATTACAGATATATGATCAACGACGAATATCTGGAAATAGTCATGAAAGACGGAAACGGTGAGGAATATATCGCAGAGGTTGAAAAGGACTATGACGAGGATATAGGAATCGTCTTTGAAAGCGGACTTATGGACAACGCAAGAAGCTGTAGAAACAAATGTATTTTCTGCTTTATCGACCAGCTTCCCAAAGGAATGAGAGAAACGCTGTATTTTAAAGACGATGATACAAGACTTTCGTTTTTACAGGGGAATTATGTTACCCTCACAAATATGAAAGACAAAGACATAGACAGAATAATATATTATCATCTTTCTCCCATTAATATTTCCGTCCATACAACTAATCCGGAGCTTAGAAAAATGATGCTCAATAACAATAAAGCCGGGAATATTATGGAGAGAATGAAAAAACTGGCGGCTGCCGGAATAGAACTTCATTTGCAGGTGGTGCTTTGCAAAGGAATAAACGACGGAGAAGAACTTGACAGAACAATACGGGATATTACCGAACTGTATCCAAGCGCCAGAAGCATGTCGGTTGTTCCCATAGGTCTTACAAAGTACAGGGACGGTCTTTTTAAACAAGAGCCGTTTACAAAAGAGGACTCTGAAAAGGTACTGGATCAGATAGAGGAATGGCAGCAAAGGAATCTTGAAAAGTTCGGTTCCAGAATAGTGTACGCCGCCGATGAATTTTATCTGAAGGCAGAAAGGGAAATACCGGAACCGGAATGTTATGAGGATTTCCAGCAGTTTGAAAACGGAGTCGGGATGCTATCGCTTTTTAAGTCGGAATTTTACGAACTTCTGCCACAAATTACGGACAGGGAAAAAAGGAAACGCACGCTGTCTCTTGTTACGGGAGCGGCGGCTTTTGGGCTTATAAGCGAGATAGCGTCCGAAATAATGAAAAAATTCCCTAATATAACAATCAATACTTATTGTATAAGAAATGATTTTTTCGGGGAAATGATAACCGTATCGGGACTTTTGACGGGAACCGATATAATAAATCAGCTTAAAGGCAGAGAGCTGGGAGAATATATAATTCTTCCCGACAGTCTGCTAAGAAACGGAGAGACGGTGCTTCTTGATGACATATATTTGTCGGATATAGAAAGAGAACTTGGGGTGAAGGTAAAGATTGCCTTAAACTCTGCCGAAAGCCTTGTAAATAGGATAATGAATACGGAGGAATAAAATATGAGCAAACCTATAGTTGCTGTTGTGGGCAGACCTAACGTCGGCAAATCGACTCTGTTTAACAGACTTGCAGGCGAGAGAATATCAATCGTACAGGATAAGCCGGGAGTTACGAGAGACAGAATTTATGCTGATGTTGAGTGGCTTAATTACAAATTTACACTGATTGATACAGGCGGAATGGAGCCTGACGCAGATGACATAATACTCAGACAGATACTTACACAGGCGCAGATTGCAATAGAAACTGCCGATGTAATTATTTTCGTTACGGACGTAAAGCAGGGAGTTACGGAAGATGACGCACAAGTTGCGAACATCCTCAGAAGAACTAAGAAACCTGTTGTGCTTGCTGTAAATAAAGTGGACGACATGCGTAAGGAAAACCTCGACGTATATGAATTTTACAGTCTCGGAATAGGAGAAGTATATCCGATTTCGGCAGGACAGGCGTTAGGTCTGGGAGACATGCTGGACGCAGTATGCTCTCATTTCCCCGAAGGAGCGGAAAATGCCGAAGAGGAGGACGTTATAAAAGTAGCTCTAATCGGAAAACCGAATGTAGGAAAATCATCCCTTATAAACAGAATACTGGGGGAGGACAGGCTTATTGTAAGCAATATACCCGGTACTACAAGGGACGCAATAGATACTCCTTTTGAGCTTGACGGGCAGAAATATGTTTTGATAGACACTGCCGGTATGCGAAGAAAAAGCAAAATTAAAGAGGATATTGAAAAATACAGTATTATACGTGCGGTAGCGGCAGTAGAACGCTGCGATGTAGCGGTGCTTGTAATAGACGCGCAGGAAGGCATAACAGACCAGGATACGAAGATAGCTGGAATTGCCCACGAAAGAGGTAAAGCGGCTATTATTGCGGTAAATAAATGGGACGCAATAGAAAAAGACGATAAAACAATGAATAAGTTTTTGAAGGACATATCCAACGAGCTGGCATATATGGCTTATGCCCCAAGAGTATTTATTTCCGCTCTTACAGGACAGAGGGTTATAAAAATGCTTGATACAGTGAGAGAAGTTTATGCAAATAACTGTCTTAGGGTATCTACTGGAGTTCTTAACGATGTTCTTATAGAGGCTATGGCAATGCAGCAGCCGCCTGCCGAAAAAGGACGTCAGCTGAAAATATATTATATGACGCAGGTAGGAGTTAAGCCGCCTACATTTGTTATATTCGTAAACGACAGGGAGCTTATGCACTTCTCGTACAGAAGATATATAGAAAATCAGCTTAGGCAGAACTTCGGATTTAAGGGAACGCCCATACATTTCGTAGTAAGGCAAAAGGGAGATAAAGATTGATATGTTTAGAATAATATGCCTTATAATAGGTTATTTTTTCGGATGTATACAAACATCATATTTTGTCGGTAAGAAAAATAATATTGATATAAGCAAGACAGGCAGCGGAAATCTCGGAACTACGAATACTGTAAGGGCTCTCGGCATAAAGGTCGGTTTATTTACATTTTTCTGTGACGCTTTAAAGGCTGCCGCGGCATTTTATGTATGCTACTTTGTTTTCGGAGAAAATGCCGTTACAGCCGGATTTTACGGTGCGACAGGAGCTATAATAGGACATGATTTTCCGTTTTTTCACCATTTTAAGGGAGGAAAGGGGATTGCGGCAATGCTCGGAATGATGCTTGGAGCATTTCCGTTTCCCGCTCTGATTGTTTACATAATAGCTATAGCGGTGCTTATGAGCGGATATGTATCGCTTACATCTTTGGTGTTATCGGTTCTTATACCGATATCACTCAGTATTTGGCATTATCCTACTGAGGTTGTGGTATTGACATCGGCGTTGGCGCTGTTGGCGTTTATACAGCACAGGCAGAATATAAAAAGGCTTATAAACGGTACTGAAAGCAGATTTGACATCATTGGCAAACTTAAGCCTAAAAAGAAGGAGAGGTAAACAATGAAAAAAATAGCTGTTATAGGCAGCGGAAGCTGGGGCACTGCCCTTGCCGTTATGCTTGATAAGTATGGACACGACGTTACTATATGGTCGTGGAAGGAAGAAGAGGCAAGACGTATAAGGGAAGACGGTGAGCATAAAGAATTTCTCCCGGGAGTACCCATAAGAAAAGAGATAAAAATAGTTACGTCTCCGGAGGAAGCGGTAAAAGACGCTGAAATAATAATCGCGGCAGTTCCGTCAAAGTTTGTAAGAATAAATATGATGAAATTCGCGCCTTATTTTAAAGAGGGACAAATAATAGTAAACGTGGCAAAGGGAATAGAGGACGGAAGTCTTAAAACGCTGGCAGAGGTTATAAAAGAGTGCGCTCCTATGTGTGAGGTAGCCGTTTTATCGGGCCCGAGCCATGCGGAAGAAGTAGGCAGGGAGATACCGACGGCCGCTGTAATAGCTTCTCATGATGAAGAGCTTGCGAAAATGATACAGCACGAATTCAGCAACCCCAATTTCAGACTGTATACAAATACGGACGTTATCGGCGTTGAGATAGGCGCCGCAATGAAAAATATTATAGCGCTTGCCGCCGGAATGTCAGACGGTCTCGGATTCGGCGATAATACAAAGGCAGCCCTTATGACAAGGGGCATGGCGGAAATAAAAAGACTGGGAGTTGCAATGGGAGGTCAGGAAAGCACGTTTTTCGGACTTTCGGGTATAGGCGACCTGATTGTAACATGTACAAGTATGCACTCCAGAAACAGAAGAGCCGGAATAATGCTCGGACAGGGAAAATCTCTCGACGAAACGCTCAAAGAGGTTCACATGGTTGTCGAGGGTGTAAACACTGCGCAGGCAGCTACACAGCTGGCAAAGAAATATAATGTCAGTATGCCCATAACAGAGGCTATAACAGGCGTTCTTTTTGAAGGAAAAGACGTCGGAAAGGTTGTTTACAGCCTTATGATGAGAGACAAAATATCAGAGGCATAAGTAAGGAAGTCCGAAAACCGTTCCTATAATTATCCCGGCAATAATATCAGACGGATAGTGTACTCCCGATAAAAGCCTGGAAACAGCTACAAATATCGAAACTATGAGACCGACTGAACCGAGAAACGGATGAATGTAGTACAGAGCCATAGTTATTACGAAGGAACTGGAACAGTGCAGGCTGGGGAAACTGTGTCCGCTTGAATGGTTTTCCAAAGGAGTTACGTCTAAAACGTCAAACGGACGAGGACGGTCTATTTTATCTCTGAATTTTGTTACAAGAATAAGTTCGGCAAGAGGAAAAAAAGCAAAAGCTATTATCCTTATATCACGTGAAATTATAAGAACAGGCATAAGTCCGTAGAAAAGTACCATCATAATCTGCGGACTTATTTTATTTATAAAAATAATCGGTTTATGAAGAAATCTATGTTTTTGAACAAAATTGTATACCGACATATATAGTTTTGTATCCAAAAAAATCACCTCGGAAAAATACTATTTTTGATAATAGCATATTTTCCGAGGTTTTTAAATAAGTTTTATATCCTTTTCTTTTTTGATGAAAGACCCAGTATATAATCGGCAGATACATCATAATATTTGCAAAGTGAAATCAAATGCCTTATCGGAAGTTCATTGGCTCCTCTTTCGTAACGCGCGTACATTGTCTGTGAGGTTCCGAGAAAATCCGCTATTTCAGACTGGGTTTTGTCAGCGTCTTCTCTTAAATTTCTTATACGTTTAGTATACTCCACATAAACACCTTCCGATAAACATCTATAGATTGATGTTATCATTTTATTTATGATATTATTGGCTTTAGTAAATATATTTACTAAAATTAAAGGCGTGAGCAGTAAATTTATTTGTTTAGGAGCGTGATATTGTGAGAAGGAGTTTTTGTACTTTTATAATAGTGATATTAGCCGCGGCAGGTATAATATTTTTTAACAGCTGCAAAAGCGTGGAGATAAATGCTCCTGATATGATAGTTATCGATAAGGGGGAAAGATTTTGCGTAGACGATTATGTAAAAATAAGCGGAGGAAAGAGCACGGAATTTAGGGATAATATAAACACAGGTAAAGAAGGAATATACAGCCTGACAGTTACCGCCGAAAGTAAAATAGGAAAATCCGTTACAAAAGAAATAAAGGTTGTGGTGGAATAAATTTATATACGAGAAAAGGCGGCTGAAATGCCGCCTTTTTTGAGGAATTTGGGGAATTATATGTTTTATCAGCTTGCTTTCTGTTCTAATCTGAGTCTGTCGGCTATAAGCGCTATAAATTCAGAGTTTGTAGGCTTGCCTTTGTGATTGTTTATTGTATATCCGAAAAGTTCGTCTATTGCGTCTATTTTGCCCCTGCTCCATGCTACTTCTATGGCATGGCGGATGGCTCTTTCAACTCTTGAGGGTGTAGTGTTGCACTTTTTTGCAATAGCCGGATAAAGTTCTTTGGTAATATAGTTGAGTACGTCCATATCGTTTACGGACATTATTATAGCCTCACGCATATAGTGGTAACCGCGTATGTGGGCAGGAACGCCTATTTCATGGAGTATTCCGGTTACTTTCGCTTCCAAGTCATAGGCAGCGGCTTTTTCATTTGTGTTTCCGACAACAACAGAACCCGAAGTCGGACCTTCACCGGCTTTTGTATACTTAAGCTGACGTAATCTTATTACGAGGGCATCCATATCGAAAGGCTTTACGATATAATATTCAGCGCCAAGCTCTATTGCACGCTGGGTTATTTTTTCTTGATTAATAGCAGATAGCATAATACATATCGGCTTCTGCATTTGGTCGGCATGTTTTTGAAGTTTTTCCAAAACACCAAGTCCGTCTAAACGAGGCATAATACTGTCTATGATAGCTATATCGGGTTTTAACTCTCTTATTTTATTGAAAGTGTCTATACCGTCATGTGCGATTGCTATAACTTCTATATCTTCCTGTTTGTTAAGATATGAACATACAACATCACAAAAATCTTTATTATCGTCTGCCAATATTACCCTTATTTTGTTTTGACTCAAAACTTATCCCTCCTGTATACCGCTTGTTTTTAGAGCGTAAAAAATATTAGAAAATATGTAAAATATTTACATTCAAGTACATTATAACCATTAAGAACGCATTTTGCAATAATATATTTCTAAATATTGGAAGAAAAGTTCGACATTGGATTTAATATATCGACAAATATATATAAATTTGGGATAGAAATAAGCGGATTAGATAAAAAACAGCATAAAAAACAAAGAAAGCCGATAATGTATATATTTTAAGCAGAGCATTATGTCAGCAAACGGAAAATTTTATTATACAATAAAATAAAACCGTAACCTATTCTTACTTTGCTTATAGAAATCATTGGCTTTCTTTAAATTTATAAAGCATAATTATTATAAAAATTTGGGATTGGGAAGACCGTAAAGAGCAAGATATGCATTGCTGTATCTTATATCAGATGAGATTTCGTCTGCAAACCATTCCGGAGGAATGAAACTATCAGCCTGCTCCAATGTATCGAATTCCACTTCCACTGTTTGCAGGTTTTCCAAATCACCGTGGTAGATGTCAAGCTCCGCAATCAATCCGCCGTAAATCGGAATTTCATATCGTGTTTTTACAATAGATGAGGTTTCCGATTTTTTTAACAAAGTTTCATACTGCTCTTTATTCAGTTCCAGTTCAAATTCCTCTCTTGCGATCTTTCCGCTGCCTTTTACAGTAAGCGTATAAAACTCATCGCTTTTTCTAACCCTTATTGCAGGGTCTATGTTTATGTAAGACTGCGATATTTCCTTTTTTCTGTATTTTTGGAGTGAAGCCGGAATGTAAGAAACAAGATACTTCTTTTCGATTTCCATATAAACAACACCTTTCATTCCAATTATATCCAATAGTTCGATTAATATCAACATATTAAAACATTTATATTGTTAAATATTTATTTATGCTATATACTGAGGTTATCAAAGATTTAAGGAGAGATTGAAGATGAAGAGGGTATATTTGTTTCTGGCATACGGCTTTGAAGAAGTTGAGGCGCTTACGGCTGTAGATTTATTAAGACGTGCGGGTATTCAGGTTATAACGGTTTCTGTTACCGGAAACGATATAGTTACGGGCGCACATAAAATTCCTGTAGTAGCGGATATAAAAATAGACAACGGAGCGTTTGGCGACGCGGACGCTTTCATAATACCGGGAGGACAACCGGGGGTAGATAATTTATACGAATGTAAAGAATTCCTCTCGGTTATAACAAATGCATATAAAAATAATAAGCTTGTATGCGCAATATGCGCGGCGCCGATGCTGCTTGGCAGACTGGGACTTCTTGAAGGTAAAAAGGCTACGTGTTATCCCGGATGTGAATCGGAACTTACAGGAGCGGATATTTCCGAGGACAGTGTATGCGTCGACGGAAATATCGTTACTTCAAGAGGAGTCGGAACGGCGGTGGATTTTGCGTCAAAAATAACGGAACTTCTTTTAAACGCAGAGAAAGCGGCTGAAATAAGAGCTTCGATACTTGCTTAATAAAGTTTTAAATATAAATGTTACTGAAAAGAGTCTCTAAAAGACCCTTATGCAGTTTGCATACGCCCATTGATGCGTATGCGTTTAGGACAACGTCGATATCAATATCATATATGTACGATACCTGCTCCGGGGAGTATGATTCCGTAACGCCGCATTCAAGCTGGCGTTTAAATGCACGGCAAAGCTCTCCGGAGCCGTTTTTCATTATTACGGCGAAAGAAGACGGAGTAATTGATTTTATATTATTTTCATTGAGTATTTTATCCAGCTCATCCTTTGTCATGCCAAGAATAGCTCTTACTTCGGCTTTTTTGTAAGGCGGAGTTTTTGTTTTAAGGAATAAATCGATAGTCTCTAATTTGGAAACAATATTTGTGCGGTATCGGCTGAGATATGATTCGTCATGTGCGGTTGTGCCCATATAGAATGCCTCCTTGATAATTTATATGAGAAATTATATAATCATTATAAGCAAATATAAATCGGAGCGCTATATGTAATATATGGTCTTTGATTGGCAGGTGTATAAAGTGAATGCTATAGAGAAATATTTCAGGTACAGACAGGCTCTTATAGATCAGTATGCAAAAGGAGATATGACAAAACGCGAGTATCTTCGGGCTAATTATGAAGCCGTCGTATATAACGATATTAAGCCCTTTAAGAATATTGATACTGTTCTTAAGGGCTTGTTCAATTATCAGTATTATAATGCAAAAGCCAAAGAAAAAAAGCAGGCGAGTACCATAAAAGATTTATCTTATGAAGAGAAAAAAGATTATATTGACAGCTGTAATTATTATTACGGACGAAAAGATAAAGCTACTTTAAAGGTGTTACAGCTTCTGGACTATAAAGGTGTTGAAGCGTATTTTATAAACGTACGCTCAAAGGAGCTGAAAGGAAAGCTGTTTGAGATAATTTTGACGGATTACAATATGATACTTCATTCAACAAACACTCTTATATTAAAAAATTTAAGGGAAGAAGGAGTTTTTTCCGAAACAGTCAAAAAATCTCTGATTGACGGATATATTAATCAGCGATACTGAAATGTTTAATATATTTGTCAGGAGAAAGACCGATAAAATGTACAGATGCTTTATATATGGAGGATAGCCGATATGAGAAAGGTTTACTATAACGGAAACGTAATAACTATGGAAAACGAAGAAACCGCTGAATATGTTTTGATAAACGGAGATAGGATAGAAAGCGTTGGAAAAGGCGATATCCCTAAGGCTGATGAATATACGGATCTTAATGGAAAAACGATTATGCCGGCGTTTATAGATCCGCACAGCCACATGACTTCCGTAGCTATGTCATTTTTAAAGGTTCAGTTGGATGACGCTGAAAGTGTAGAGGAAGTTCTGGACAGAATAAAAAAGTTTATTGAGGAAAACAAAAAAGAGAATAGTTGGATAAGCGCTATGGGCTATGATAACAATTCTTTAGCCGAAAAAAGGCATATAACGGCGAAAGAACTGGACAGCGTAAGCGGGAGCAATGCTGTTGTAATACAGCACAAATCCGGACATTCAGGCATTTTTAATACAGAAGCGGCAAAAAGACTGAATATAAACACAAAGGACGGATTGCTTGAGGAAAGCGAGTATATAGATATATTAAAGAATATTCCGATGGAGAACGGGGAAGCGTTGATAAACGCTTATGATAAGGCGCAGAATCTTTATTTTTCATACGGGATAACAACGGCACAGGAAGGATATGCCCTCGGACAGCTGTTGCCAATATACCGAAAGCTTGTTGAATCCGGCATATTGAAAATAGACCTTAATTTATATCCAGACATTGACAGCTATGATAAATGGCAGAATGCGTTTTCTTTAAGCATAGAGAACTATAACGAAAATATTAAAATTGCCGGTCTGAAAATAATGCTTGACGGATCTCCGCAGGGAGGTACAGCTTGGGTTTCCGAGCCGTATACAGGAGGAGGCAACGGATTTTCTGCCATGACCGACAATGAGGTCGATAAAGCGTTGAAGTGGGCTAAGGAAAGAAATATGCAGGTTATTGCGCACTGTAATGGGGATATGGCGTGCGGTCAGTTTATAGACACGGTCGGAAGAAACGGAAACAGGAACGCGGTTATGATACATGCTCAGCTTTTAAGAAGAGATCAGCTGAAAAAGGTCAAGGAATACGGAATAATACCGTCGTTTTTTATAGCGCATGTGTTTTATTGGGGCGACGTGCACATAAAGAATTTCGGAATCAAAAGAGCGTCGGCAATTTCGCCGGCAAAATCGGCGCTTGACGAGAAGATTATGTTTACATTCCATCAGGACGCGCCGGTTGTCGAACCGGATATGTTTAAGACGATATGGTGTGCGGTAAAAAGACAAACTAAGAGCGGAATAATACTGGGAGAAGAAGAGCGAATTGACGTTTTAAACGCATTAAAGGCGGTTACCGTAAATGCAGCCGTACAGTATTCCGAACAGGGCGAAAAAGGAAGTTTAAAAGAGGGAAAACTTGCCGATATGATTATAATTGACCGAAATCCTTTTGAAACCGATATTGACGGTCTAAAAGATATAAAAATTTTGGAAACAATAAAGGGCGGAGTTACGGTTTACAGGGCGTAAAGCTTTTGTCGATAAAAATAATGTTCGGACGGTTTTACAGGCTTCTGTTTTAAGAAGCCTGTTTGCATAATCATTATATATAAAGTTTAAGATGAACCGGATTGAAATTTATTTGTTATAAGTTATAATATGTGTTAAAATACTATAATTAGTACTTTGCATATTTTAAGGAGAATATTGTATGAAACTGGGGTATCTTGGTCCCAAAGGAACTTTTTCGGAACAGGCGGCTATGATGTATGCCGCAAAATGTCCATATGACTGTGAATATGAAATGTTTTTGAACATAACGGATGTAATTTCCGCCGTGGGTGACGGTATAATAGATGAAGGGATAGTTCCTTTGGAAAATTCCATAGAAGGAACTGTTACAAGCACTGTCGACACACTTATATTCGACGCGGAATTGTACATAAACAGCGAACTTATACTGAGTGTAAACCAGAACCTTATGGTAAAAAAAGGGGTTTGCCTAAACGATGTAAAAAAAATAATTTCACATCCGCAGGGATTGGCACAGTGCAGAAAATATATTAAAACGACGGGAATTTCTGAAACCGTAGCCGTATCGTCTACAGCGGAGGCCGCACATATAGTGTCGCAGGGAAAAGGAGATACTGCCGCGATTGCCCCTAAGAGAGCCGCAGAGGTATACGGGCTTGATATAATCGGCGAGAATATACAGGACGACGGAACCAACTCTACAAGATTTATAGTAATATCAAAACACAAACCGGAACTTAAGTCGGGAATGAGGACAAGCATAGCGTTTACACTTGATGATGATAACTCTCCGGGAAGACTTTATAAGGTACTGGATATTCTTAATATATATGAAATCAATATGATAAAGATAGAGTCGCGTCCGGCAAAACACAAACTCGGAACGTATGTTTTCTGTATAGACCTTGTGGCGGATGACAATGAGGATCTTAAAGACGCAGTAAAAATGCTTAAAAGAAAAGTAGCGTTTTTTAAATTTCTCGGCTCGTATTCATCTATAGGATAACAGGTGATGATCATGGAAAAACATAAGAACATAATAATAAAATATCTTATTGTTATTTTTATCGCAGCTATTGTCGGCGGTATTGTCGGAGGTATAGCAGGCATTGTTATTGTGGCTGTAGTTTCAGTCGTTATTCTTGCCACAGCCTTGGCGGAGATAAGGAAAAGCGCAGAAGAGATTGTGCGTGAAAGCGTTCAGGATGATGACGAACCTGAGGTTATAGTGAAAAACGATATACCCGTACCGTATGTCGTTATTGACGGAGGGTTCAGCGTAATGGGCTGTAATGAAGAATTTTTACAGCTTATGGGACTTAAAAGCTTTTGCGGGTTTAATATAAAGGAAAAGATACCCGACTATAACGAACATCTGAACAACCAGATTGTAAAAATCGGAGAAAGAAGTTTCAGAATCTATTCTTCACATGCGGAATTGGCAGACGGAGACATAGCCAACTCACTTTGCTTTATGGATGTAACCGAAATACAGGCTTTAAAAGAAAGTTTGGAAAACGATAAAACCGTTGTGGGAATTATATATATAGATAACTATGACGAAGTAATAGAGAGCGTAGACGACTCGGCTATACCTATGCTGACAGCTATAGTTGACAGAAAATTGACCGCTATGATACACGAATGTAAAGGAGTACTTAAAAAGACCGAAAAAGACAGGTACTTCTTCTGTATTACGGCAGAAGCGCTTGCCGAGCTTCAAAAAAATAAATTTGAAATATTAAACGATATACGTTCTATAACTATCGGCGAACATATACCCGTTACGCTGAGTATCGGAATAGGCATAGGAGAGGTAACGCTTGAAGCCGCAATGAAAAGCGCAAAAGCCGCTATAGACCTTGCGTTGGGCAGAGGCGGCGACCAGGCGCTTATTAAAAACGGGGATAAATATATATTCTACGGAGGAAAGAGCGGAGAAGTTTCCCATAACGCAAGGATAAGGGCGAGAGTAAAGGCTGACGCGCTTTCGGAACTTATAGCGGAATCGGAAAGAGTTTATGTAATGGGTCATATAATGGCTGACGCGGACTGTTTCGGTTCTTCCATAGGCGTTTACAGAATAGCAAAATCACTCGGAAAGAAATGTTCGATAATACTTGACGGAATCCCTTCGACTATACAAAAAATTGCCGATAAATTTATAGGCAATCCGGAATATGACGACATGTTGACGGACTCGCAGGAAGCATGGCAGAATATCACCGAAAATACGCTGGTTATAATAGTGGATACCCACATAAACAGCCGTGTTGAGTCTGTGGATGTGTTGAATAAGGCGTCAAAGGTAGTTGTGTTCGACCACCATAGAAAGAGTACCGACTTCATTGACAAAGCGGTAATGGTTTATCATGAACCTTATGCTTCTTCCGCATGCGAACTTGTTACGGAAATGATACAGTATATAGGTGAAAAGGTTAAGCTGAAATCTGCCGAAGCAGACGCGCTGCTTGCGGGAATGACGGTCGATACCCAGAACTTCAGCATGAAAACCGGAACTATAACATTTGAGGCGGCTGCGTTCCTTAAAAGATGCGGAGCCGACGGAATAAGAGTAAGAAAACTGCTTCAAGAAGACTTGGACGTATTCAAAGCGAGAGCCATGGCAGTGGCGTCAACAGAGCCGATAACAGACGGTATATATATGTCCGTATGTCCGACAGGTAAGGGCAACGGTCCCGTAACGGCGGCGCAGGCGGCAGATGAACTTTTAGATGTGGAAGGAATAAAAGCTTCATTTGTGCTTTGTCAAGAAAACGGAGTGATTTATGTCAGTGCAAGAAGTCTCGGAGAGATAAACGTACAGGTTGTTCTTGAAAAAATTGGAGGCGGAGGACACCAGACAATCAGTGGAGCCCAGTTTAGGGAAAAAACTGTTGACGAAGTAAAAGAACTGGTGAAAAACGCCATAAAACAGTATTTAGAGGAGGCAGAATAAATGAAACTTATATTACTTGAAGATGTAAAAGGCGTCGGGAAAAAAGGCGACGTAGTAAATAAAAACGACGGATACGCTCTTAACTTTCTTATACCGAAAAAGTTGGCTGTAGAGGCTACAAAGTCCAATATAAACGACCTTGAACTTAAGAAAAAAGCCGATGAAAGAAGAAAGAAAGAAGAGTACGAGGAAGCAAAAGAACTTGGAGAAAAGCTGAAAGACAAAATCGTTAAAGTAAGCGTTAAGGCAGGAGAAAACGGCAAGGTTTTCGGTTCCGTTACAAACAAAGAAATATCAGCCGCACTGCTTCAGCAGACGGGAATAGATATAGACAAAAAGAAAATCACATTTAATGATCCTATTAAAATGGTTGGAAGAAGAACGGTTAAAGTAAAGCTTCATCCGAAAGTAACGGTTGAACTTACTGTTGAAATAGCCGGAGAATAAAGGGGAATTATTATGGAGCAAAACGGTCAGATACAAAGAAAAATGCCGCATGACGCCGACGCGGAACAAGCGGTTTTAAGCTCCATACTCATGGACAGAGACGCTGCGGCGGAAGCGTTTGAAGTGCTGAAAGCCGAGGATTTTTATTCGCCTGAAAATAAAGCCGTGTTTGAGGCTGCATATCAATTATATACAAAGGGCGAGCCGATAGACGTCGTAACGGTTAAAAATCAGCTGGAAGAAAACGGCGTGTTTGCGGAAATAGGAGGCGTGGAAACGCTGGCTAATATCGCAGCGTCTGTCGGAAGTTCGGTTAATGTAAAAAGCTATGCGAAAATAGTTGAAGAAAAGTCCGTACTGAGAAGGCTTATAAAACTTTCGGGGGATATTTCCGAAATCAGCTATAAAGCAGGAGACGATATAAATACCATATTGGATAAGGCCGAAAAGGGTATTTTCGACGTAATGCAAAACAGAAATACCGACAGCTTCTCGTCAATAATGGACGTTGCTTTCGAGACGTTTACCAATATCGAAAAAATCTACAATTCGTCTGAAAAAATAACCGGTATTTCAACGGGATTCGCAGATTTTGACGCAAAGACCGCGGGACTGCAAAAGTCGGATCTTATACTTATTGCGGCAAGACCGTCAATGGGAAAAACAGCGTTTGTCCTAAATGTTGCTCAACATGCGGCGCTGAAAGAGAATGTCCCGGTTGCTATATTCTCTTTGGAAATGAGTAAGGCTCAGCTTGTAAACCGTATGCTTTGCGCAGAGGCGCTTGTGGACGCACAAAAGGTCAGAACGGGGGAATTAAACAGCGACGATTGGAATAAGCTTGTAGAAGGAATGGGAAGACTCAGCGAGGCACCTATATACATAGACGATACACCGGGTATAACGGCCATGGAGATAAGAGCAAAATGCAGAAGACTGAAGCTGGAAAAGGGTCTTGGACTTATTGTTATAGACTACCTTCAGCTGATGAGCGGAAGCGGAAAGAGCGATTCCAGGCAGCAGGAAATATCCGAAATATCCAGGTCGCTTAAAGCTATAGCAAGAGAAATGGAGGCCCCCGTTATAGCGCTTTCACAGCTTTCACGAGCATGTGAGGCAAGAAGCGACCATAGACCTATGCTTTCCGACCTGAGAGAGTCCGGAGCCATAGAGCAGGACGCAGACCTTGTTGCATTCCTTTACAGAGACGAGTATTATTTTCCGGAAAAGACGGAAAAGAAAAACATGGCGGAACTTATAATCGCAAAACAGCGTAACGGCCCTACCGGAACAGTAAACCTTACATGGCTCGGTCAGTATACGAAATTTGCAAATATGACGAACTCATTTTAGCATGTGAAAGCAGAAAAGTATGGTTAATATGAAAAAATAATAAAATATAAAAATTTATGTTGATATTTTGCTGTTTTTGATATAAAATATAGAAAGTACATTTTCAGAGGAGGTGTTTTTCTCATGGCATACAGAATTGGTGATGAATGCATCGGTTGCGGAGCATGCGCAGCTGACTGTCCTACATCTTGCATCGTAGATGCCGGTGGTGTCTTCAAAATCAACGAGGCAGACTGCATCGAATGCGGCGCTTGCGCAGGAAGCTGTCCTGTAGGAGCTCCTAAGCTTGCTTAATTATAAGATAAGATATGTAGGTCTACATAAAGACTGTTGAATAATTTTCAACAGTCTTTTTTTGTGAAAAAAACATTGACAAAGCGTGTATTGTCTGAACTTTACAATAAAAAAATAAATTTTAATAGATATAGGGAGATAGAATATGATGGGATTTTGTAGAATAATAAATGTTGAAAAGGACATGCTGTCGTAAAATGCAATATAATAACAAATGAATTGTGCAGTTGCCTAAAAAGCAGCGGATAAATATGTGAAAGTTGTATAGATAGCAGGGATAAAAATAACTATTTTTAAGAAAAAATTAAAAACGGCTTGTCTTTGTCCGATGTCAAGTGATATACTGTGAATGTATTAATTAGAGTTGGATATATATCAGCTCGATTGTTATACTTTTTAATTTAAGGGATGAGTAATTTTATGAAGAAAAGAATTTTAGCATTGGCGCTTACCGCTGTTATGGCTCTCGGCCTTGCAGCCTGCGGAAGCTCGGATTCTAAAGGCGAAAGCAATGCGTCAGGCGGTGAGACTGCCGAGGGAGAAGTTCCCACAGTAGGAGTACTTATTTACAAATACGATGACACTTATATTTCAACAGTACGTAACGCTATCGAGACAGCGCTTGACGGAAAAGCTGAAATAATAATGCAGGACGGCAAGGGCGATCAGGCAACTCAGAATGACCAGCTTGACGTTATGATTGAAAAAGGTGTTGACGTTCTCTGTGTAAACATGGTAGATGCAAAGGCTGCACAGGGTGTTGCAGACAAGGCTAAAGAAGCTGGTATACCCACAATCTTCTTTAACAGAGAGCCTGATACAGAGGTAATTAAGTCATATGATAAGTCTATCTTTATCGGAACAAACGCTGCCGACGCAGGAAAAATGCAAGGCGATATAATCAAAGACCTCTTTGACGCACATCCTGAGTATGACCTTAACGGCGACGGAGCTATCCAGTATGTAATGTTCCAGGGCGAACCCGACAACCCCGAAGCTATTGCCCGTACACAGTATTCTGTAGAGCAGGCTGAAGCAAACGGATGTACTATGGAACGTATCGGCGAAATCCAGGTATGTAACTGGGATACAGAGCAGGCACAGAGAGCAATGGAAGCTCTTCTTGCAGCAAACGAAGGAAAAATCGAACTTGTTATAGCTAACAATGACGGTATGGCAATCGGATGTATCGCAGCTCTTTCAAACATCGGTTACAATGTTGAAGGCGGAGACAAATTCATCCCTGTTATCGGTGTTGACGCTACAGACGCCGCAAAAGACGCTATAGCTAAGGGAACAATGAGCGCTACAGTACTTCAGGACGGTGAAGCTATGGGTAACGCTATCGCTTCCGTAGCACTTAACGCAGCAGCAGGCGCAGATTTCCTTGAAGGTACAGAATATGCCCTTGACGATACAGGCGTTGCAGTTCGTATTCCTTATGCTCCTTACACAGCATAAGTCTAATATAATGTATTCTATGGCGCAGCGGTTTATTCCGCTGTGCCTTTGTAATAATAACACGCATATTTTATAGTTTAAGAAACGTGGTGATTTTCGATGGCAGGCAGTGGATATGTACTTGAGATGATAGACATCGATAAACAATTCCCGGGCGTTAAGGCGCTTGATCATGCCCAACTAAAATTAAAACCCGGTACCGTGCACGCGCTTATGGGTGAAAACGGAGCCGGAAAATCAACGCTTATGAAGTGTCTTTTCGGAGTTTACAAAGAAGACGCCGGAAAAATACTTATCGACGGGGTTGAAACACACTTTGCAGGACCGAAAAACGCATTGGATAACGGCGTGGCAATGGTTCATCAGGAACTTAATCAGGTTCTTAAAAGAAGCGTTATGGAAAATATATGGCTTGGACGTTTCCCGAAAAGCATGGGATTGGTAAGCCACCGTCAAATGTATGAAAAAACAAAGGCCATATTTGAAGACCTGGAGATACCGGTTGACCCGAAAACAATAATTGGAAAACTGTCGGTCAGCCAAAGACAAATGGTTGAAATTGCTAAAGCAGCTTCATATAATGCCAAAATACTTGTTTTGGATGAGCCTACTTCGTCGCTTACGGAGGAAGAGGTTGAGCACTTATTTAAAATTATGAATAAACTCCGTGACAAAGGAGTTGCACTTGTTTATATCAGTCATAAAATGGAAGAAATTCTTCGTATTTCGGACGAAGTTACTATAATGAGAGACGGTAAGTGGGTAGCTACGGAATCGGCAAAAGACCTTACAACGGATAAAATAATAAAGCTGATGGTAGGAAGAGACCTTACCAATCGTTTCCCTCCTAAAACCAACGTACCCGGAGAGGTAATGATGGAGGTTAAAAATCTTACGGGCAAGTATATGCCGTCGTGCGTTGACGTAAGCTTTGAATTGCATAAGGGTGAAATACTTGGTGTAGCGGGACTTGTCGGAAGCCGCAGGACGGAACTTTTGGAAACAATATTCGGTGTGGCGCATAAGGCAAGCGGCGAAATATTGATGAACGGAAAACCCGTAAACAACAAAGACAGCAGTGTTGCCATAAAAAACGGTTTTGCTCTCCTTACAGAGGAAAGACGCGCTACGGGAATATTTCCCGTAATGAATATCAATTTTAACTCTGTAATAGCTAATCTTAAGGCATATAAAAACGGCCCTCTTCTTTCCAATTTAAAAATGTCAAAGGATACAGGCTGGGTTATAGACAGTATGAGGGTAAAAACCCCTTCGCAGAAAACTCAGATAAGGACGCTTTCCGGAGGAAATCAGCAGAAGGTCATATTCGGAAGATGGCTTCTGACATCGCCGGAGGTGCTTCTGCTGGATGAGCCTACAAGAGGTATCGACGTAGGCGCAAAATATGAGATATACCAGCTTATAATAGAACTTGCCAACCAAGGCAAGGGCGTTATAATGGTATCCAGTGAAATGCCCGAACTTTTGGGTATTTGCAACCGTATTGCCGTTATGTCCAACGGACGTCTTGCAGGCATATTGGACGGCGAGACGGCTACACAGGAAGACATAATGCGTCTTGCAGCCATGTATATTTAAGGAGGGGGAAACTATGGCTACAATTGCTAAAGATAAAAAAACACTGAAAGAATTCCTGCTGGATTACGCGCTTTATATAATACTTATAATAATGATAATAGGCGTAATTATCGCAGAGCCTTCTTTCGTTTCGAAAAATAACTTCTGGAAAATACTTGCCCAGGCTTCCACAAGAGGAATAATGGCATTGGGTGTAGCGGGACTTATCGTACTTGCCGGAACAGACCTTTCTGCGGGACGTATACTCGGATGCGGAGCCGCAATATCAGCGTCTCTTTTACAGAGCGTTACGTATGCTTCGCGTATGTATCCGCAGATAACAGAGCCGCTTCCGTTATTTATTCCGCTTATTATATCGATAGTTGTATGCGTTGCATTCAGTTTGCTTAACGGCTTCGGCGTTGCAAAACTGCATATGCATGCGTTTATCATATCTCTCGGTACGCAGCTTATAGCATACGGCGTACTTTGTCTTTATATCGACAGCCAGGCAGGAGGCGCTCAGCCTATAGCTACTCTTGACCCTGAATATATTGAATTTGTAAACGGCGAATTATTCGGAGAAATACCTCATCTTGTTATTTTCTTTGCAATCGCCGCAATAGTAATGTGGTTTGTATGGAACAAGACTACGCTCGGAAAGAATATGTTCGCTATCGGCGGAAATAAAGAAGCTGCCGCAGTATCAGGCGTTAACGTAACAAAGAGCATAATGCTTATATATGTTGTCGCAGGTATCCTTTACGGTGTAGCGGCTTTCCTTGAGGCAGGTCGTGTTCAATCGGTTACTACACAGACAGGTCTTAACTATGAGCTTGACGCCATGAGCGGCTGCGTTATCGGCGGCGTTTCATTCAGCGGCGGCGTCGGTACAATCGGCGGAATACTTATAGGCGTTATTACGCTTCAGGTTATAAACTACAGTCTTTACTATTTACAGATAAATCCTTATCTTCAGTATATAATAAAGGGCGTTATAATAATACTTGCTGTTGCTATAGACGTGCGTAAATATATTGCTAAGAAGTAACGGATATATTAGAATATTCATAAGGAATATTCTGATGAAATAATCTCCCCGTCGGAATATTTTGTGTTCCGACGGGTTTTTTTAAGGAGAATGTATATGGAAGACAATAAACTTACAGAGAGCGAACTGGAAAAAAGAAAGGAAGAGCTTGACAAAAGAGAACGCGAGCTTGACCGCAAGGAGAGAAAACTTAATTCGTTGGACGAGAAAGTTATCGGAGTTAAAGAAAATATTTATTCGCATATAAATGTATCACTTAAAACGATGGACAGAGTTGTAGCGGTATTGGCGGTAGTGCTTGTCGTATGTATAGCCGTCGGAATTCTTACCAGATAACAGGAGGAAAATATGTATACAGTAACGGATAAAAAATTATGTGAGGTATACCCGGGCTTTTCGGAAAATAAGGAAAAATATAAAAAGCGTATAGAAGCTGTTACAGACGGATATAAAAAGGTCTTCGGCAATGAAGAGACGCGTATTTTTACTGCGCCCGGAAGGACGGAGATCGGCGGAAACCATACGGACCATCAGCATGGCTGCGTATTGGCTGCGGCTGTGGATTTGGACATTTTAGCTGCTGTTGCGGAAAACGGCACAAATAAAATACGAGTGCTTTCCGATGGGTATGATATGCTTGAAATAGATTTATCTGACCTTAAACCCATGGAGGAAGAGAAAAACACTTCGGCTGCCCTTATAAGAGGCATAGCGGCAAAACTTGCGGAAATGGGATATAAGATAAACGGATTTAATGCATATATGATTTCAAACGTATTGAAAGGAAGCGGACTTTCCTCTTCCGCTGCGTTTGAGGTTATTATAGGAACTGTGATGAACGGTCTGTTTTGCGATAAAGAACTGAGTGCGGTTAAAATAGCGCAGATAGGGCAATATGCGGAAAATGTTTATTTCGGAAAACCGAGCGGACTTATGGATCAAACCGCTTCATCGGTAGGCGGCGTTGTGGCAATTGATTTTGAGAATACGGAAAATCCTGTTGTAAGAAAGCTGGACTTTGACTTTTCGAAAACAGGGTATTCTCTGTGTATAATAGATTCGGGGGCGGATCATGCCGATTTGACCGACGAATATGCGGCTATTCCGACAGAAATGCGTAGAGCTGCGGAAACGGTAGGAAAAACGTATCTTAGGGAAACGAATACAGATGAAATTATTGAGAATATTATCAGTGTAAGGAAAAACGCAGGAGACAGAGGAGTTTTGAGAACGCTTCATTTTATGAAAGACAATGAAAGAGCCGTACAGGAGGCTGAACTTTTGGAAAAAGGCGACTTTAACGGCTTTTTAAGGGTTATAAAAGAGTCGGGAAATTCAAGCTGGATGTATCTGCAAAACGTAACCGTTTTGGGAAGCAGCAGGAATCAGGAAGTAGCGTATGCTTTGGCAATGTGCGATATAGCTCTTAACGGAAGAGGAGCCTATCGTGTGCACGGCGGAGGATTTGCGGGAACTGTTCAGGCGTTTGTTCCGAACGATATGTTGGCTGAATTTAAAGAGTTTATAGAAAAGACTGTCGGAGATGGAAGCTGCCATGTATTATCCATAAGAAATGTCGGCGGCGCAGAGCTTACGGAAGGAGAGTAAAAATATGACTGTATTGGTATTGGGCGGAGCCGGATATATAGGCTCGCATACGGTAAAAGCGCTTTGCGATGAGGGTACGGATGTAGTAGTTGTTGATAATCTTGTTACGGGGTATGAGAAAGCCGTTGATAAAAGAGCAAGATTTTATAAAGGCGATATAAGCGATAAAGAATTTTTAAACAATATGTTTTCTAAAGAGAAAATAGACGCGGTTATACACTTTGCGGCTTTTTCACTTGTAGGTGAGAGCGTTACAAATCCGCTTAAATACTATAAAAATAACCTTTGCGGAACGGAAGTGCTTCTCGAGAGTATGGTTGAAAACGGCGTTAATAAAATCGTATTCTCATCAACGGCTGCAACATACGGAGAGCCTGAAAGGGTTCCGATTATGGAAAGCGACAGAACACAGCCTACAAATCCTTACGGAGAAACAAAATTGGCAATGGAAAAAATGTTCAAGTGGACATCGGAAGCTCATGGAATAAAATATGTTTCTTTGAGATATTTTAACGCATGCGGAGCAGACGAGAGCGGAACGATAGGAGAAGCTCATAATCCCGAAAGCCACCTTATACCTCTTATCCTGCAAGTACCGAACGGAAAGAGAGAACATATAAGTATTTTCGGAACGGATTATCCGACGGAGGACGGCACATGCATAAGGGATTATATACATGTAACGGACTTGGCTGACGCACATATACTTGCCGTAAAATATTTGATGAACGGCGGAGAAAGCGATATATTCAATCTTGGTAACGGTGTCGGCTTCTCCGTAAGAGAAGTTATAGAAACAGCAAGAAAGGTTACAGGACATCCGATACCTGCCGTTGAAACGCCCAGAAGAGCCGGAGACCCTGCGCAGCTTATTGCCTCAAGTGAAAAAGCAAAGAAAATTCTCGGCTGGAAACCATGCCACGATACGCTTGAGGAAATTATAGCGTCGGCATGGAACTGGCATAAAAATCACCCAAACGGATACAACGATTAAGGAGAAGATTTTTCATGAATATAAATGAAGCTATAAAAAGCCTTGTGCTTTACGGCATTAAGAAACAGCTTTTTTCTGAAGAGGACATTACTTTTGTTACCAACAGAATATTGGAGACAGTAAAGCTGGACGGTTTTGGGGATTGCGAAGCAACGGAAGACGCCGAGCTGGAGAATTTGCTTAAGACTATTCTCGACGATGCCGAAAAGAGAGGAGTTATCGGCTCGGGACAGACGGAAAGAGATTTGTTTGATACAAAGATAATGGGCACTATGGTTCCCTTTCCCAGAGATGTGATAAACAAGTTTTGGATAAAATATATGCAGTCTCCGCGTGAAGCAACTGACTGGTACTATGAATTTTCCCAGGATACCGACTATATAAGAAGATACAGAATAAAAAAAGACATGAAGTGGCAGACTGAAACGGAGTATGGAAATATTGATATAACAATCAACCTTTCAAAACCCGAAAAGGATCCCAGGGACATAGCGGCTGCAAAAAACGCGCCGCAAAGCGGATATCCGAAGTGCCAGCTTTGCTCGGAAAACGAAGGTTATGCAGGAAGGATAAATCATCCTGCAAGACAAAACCATAGAATTATACCGATAAACATAGCCGACAGTCAGTGGTTTTTCCAGTACAGTCCGTATGTTTATTACAATGAACATTGTATAGCCTTTAACGGAGAACATGTTCCGATGAAAATAGACAAACAGGCATTTAGAAAAATGTTTGATTTTATTAAAATATTCCCTCACTATTTTATCGGAAGCAATGCGGATTTACCTATAGTAGGAGGTTCTATACTTTCCCATGACCATTTCCAAGGTGGAAACTATACTTTTGCTATGGAAAAGGCTCCGATAGAGAGGAAAATCGTATTTGATAATTTCGGTAATATAGAAGCCGGAATAGTAAAATGGCCCATGTCCGTAATAAGAATTTCAGGAGAGGATTCTGACGAACTTATAGAACTTGCCGACTTTATTTTGGGAAAATGGAGAGCATATACGGATGATGAGGCGTTTATATTTGCCGAGACAGAAGGAGAGCCGCATAATACGATAACGCCTATCGCAAGGATGAGAGACGGTAAATATGAGTTTGACTTGGTTCTCAGGAATAACATAACTACGGAGGAACGTCCTCTGGGATTATATCACCCTAATCCCAAGCTTCACCATATTAAAAAAGAGAATATCGGCCTTATAGAAGTCATGGGACTGGCGGTATTGCCTTCACGTCTTAAAAAAGAACTGACTGCCCTTGAAACGGCGTTGATTTCGGGAAAAAACCTGAGAGATGATGAACTGACGGCAAAACATGCCGATTGGGCGGAAGAATTTATTAAAAAATATGATGAAATCAATATAACCAATGTTGACGATATTGTTAAGCGAGAGGTTGGACTGGTATTTTTGGAGGTTCTTAAAGACGCAGGAGTTTATAAGCGGTCTGATGAAGGAATGGCGGCGTTTATGAGGTTTATAGAGGAGTGCGGCGGAAGATGAACATTGAAAAAAAGAACTTCGGATATACAAAGAACGGAGAGGAAGTACTCGAATATATAATCAGAAACAGAAATAATATAAGTATGTCGCTTATTTCTTACGGAGCTGCCATAAGAACCGTTATTTTACCCGACGGTACAGATATAGTCCTCGGCTTTGACTCGATTTCCGGCTACGAAAAACATGATAAATATATGGGCGCGGTAATAGGCAGGTGTGCCAACAGAATAAAAAACGGAAAATTCGTTTTAAACGGAACGAAATACTCCGTTGCCGTTAATAACGGGACAAACCATCTTCACGGCGGAGAGATTGGGTTTGATAAAAAGGTATGGGACAGCTCGGCTGACAGCGATGGGGTAACATTTACGTTGCTTTCCTCTGATGGGGAAGAGAATTATCCGGGCGATTTGACCGTAAAAGTAAAATATGTCCTTTCCGATGATAATGAGATTATCATATCCTATTGGGCGGAAAGTACGGAAGATACGTTGGTTAATCTTACAAATCATACTTATTTTAATTTGAACGGAAACGGTACTGTCGATAAACATAAACTCAGCATATTTGCCGATGAATTTACAGGCATTGATAATACAGGCTGTTCAGACGGCAGTTTGATATCGGTTGAGGGGACGCCTATGGACTTCAGAGCAGAGAAAGAAATAGGGAAAGATATAGAGTCCGACTTCCAACAGATATTATATGCTTCGGGGTATGACCATAATTTTGTGCTGAAACATGAGCATAGTACTGAAATGAGAAAGGCAGCAACCGTCTCGGCAGATAAAGCTTCTATGGAGGTATGGACGGATCAGCCGGGAATGCATTTCTATTCGGGTAATTTTCTTGACGGAACGGACATAGGGAAAAATAATACGCCGTATAAAAAGAGAAGCGGATTTGCATTGGAAACACAGGATTGGCCCGACGCGGTAAATCATAGGGATTTTCCCTCTCCTATACTCAGAAAAGGCGAGACATACGAAAGAAAAACTATATTTAAAATAATACTGTAATAAAAAAGGCATTTTCCGTTGAACATAAATGTATGCGGAGAATGCCTTTTGACTTGTTATGCTTTTGCTTTCAAATATGTTGCAAAGTATACGACGGCAAGTAGAATGACCATAGAAGCGCCTGCCGAAGTGTTCATATAGAATGAAAGTATAAGACCGAGAACACCGCAGACCATAGCGATTATTGTTGCGGAAATATGGTATTGTCTGGAGTTAGACGCTATGTTCCTTGCCGATGCCGCCGGCAGAATAAGCAAAGAGTTTATGGTAAGTATACCTACTTGCTTTATAGACAGCATTACAACCGTAGCAAGAAGAACTACAAATATGTTTTCGACAACTGCGTTTTTAATACCTCTGCTTGCGGATAAAGACGGATTTATACTTGTAAGAAGAAGTTTGTTAAATAAGAAATACCAAACTATATATGTTGCGATAAGGACAACTGCAAGTATTTTTACATAAGACGGCGATACGGTAAGAATATCCCCGATAAGGTATGATGAAAATTTGGCGAATCCTCCGTTTTGGGACAGTATGACTATTCCTATTGCGATTGAAGCTGAGGAAAAAACGCTTATAACCGTATCAGACGACGCTTTTGCGCTGCTTTTGACCTTGCGTATGCCAAGACCGAATAAAATGCCGAATATCACCATACATACAATTGGATTTCCTATGCCTAGGACAACGCCGATAGCTATTCCGGTCAAGGCGCTGTGTCCGAGCGCGTCGGAGAAGAATGCCATTTTGTTGTTTACCGCCATTGTGCCGAGCATACCGAAAAGCGGCGTAAGCAAAAGAACGGCAAGAAGAGCGTTTTTCATAAAGTCAAACTGCATGAATGAAAAAGGAAGAACGGTTTCCATTATTTTATATATCAAGTCCAATGTTTCGCGCCTCCTTAATCGTATATCCGAACGTATCGGCAAAGGCTTTTGTCTCATATACTTCGTCGGGAGTTCCCTGAGCGATTACTGTCTTATCCATCAGGATTATTCTGTCGGCGAAGCTTTTTATAAGGCTTAAGTCGTGGGATACGAGCAGAATAGCCATATGATATTTGTTTCTTAGTTCCGAAACTTTTCTGTAAAATGTATCCAGACCGTTTATATCTATTCCCGAAACAGGTTCGTCCAGTATAAGTAAATCGGGAAGAGGCTCGATTGCCATTGCCAACAACACTCTTTGCAGTTCTCCTCCGGATAATTCTCCCAACGGTCGGTCTATTACATGACCGGCGCTGAAGTTTTCAAGACGTTTTTGAATAGAAGAACGCATAGCCTTTGAATGACCGAACCACACCGGTTTTGAACCGACTGCCGCCGCCATAAAATCCAAAACGGACACAGGGGCGTTTTTATCAAACAGAAGATGCTGCGGAACATAGCCTATTGTAAGTTTTTTTATTTTACCGTCCTTATGATCCAGGTAAGTTATATTGCCTGTGTGAGGCCTTTCGCCGAGAAGAGCTTTTATAAGAGTTGTTTTTCCCGAGCCGTTTTTACCTATAAGAGCGGTAATTTCTCCGCAGTGAAATTCCATATTTACATCATATATAATAGCTTCATCACCGTCATATACCGAAAGATTTACAACGGACGCTTTACAAAGACCGCAGTTGTTATGAATACTCATGACAGTACACTTCCTTTTAAAATACTCGTGTTTTTTTCCATAGCCTCTATATATCTGTCTTGAGAATAATCGCCTGTAAGAACGGGATCGAGAATAATAACCTCGGCGTCCGTTTCAGCGGCTATCGTATCGGCGAGAACTTTTGAGGCGTCATCTGCGGCTATAAGCAGACGTATGTTTTCCGATTTTACGTTTGTTATTATCTCGGCAAGTTCTTTAGCCGAAGGAGTTTGGTTTTCATCCATAGCGACGCAGAATTCAACGTCCAGTCCGTAAGTAAGCTCTAAATACTCGTACGCTTCATTAAATACGACTGCTTTTTTATGACCGAAATCAGGACATTCCAAGGAATTTATGCGTTCTATAAAAGAAGCTGTATTTTTTTTAAATACTTCGGCATTGTCGGGACATATTGCGCTTAAGGCTTTGCATATATTATCAGCCTGAACGGCGGCGTTTTCGGGGTACATCCAGAAATGAGGATTACTCTCATGCGAATGACCTTCGCTATGCTCGTGTTCCGGTTCGTGAAGCTTTGTTACTCCTTCGGATGTATCGATTATATTAAGGTCGGGAAAAAGCTCCAGAGCATTATCAAGGAAGCTTTCCATTCCTCCGCCGTTTACTATAAACAAATCAGCTTGATTGAGTTTACGCATATCTCCGGATGAAAGCTGGTAATCATGCAGGCAGCCTGTCTGGGGCTGAGCCATATTTTCGAGAGATATTCCTTCTGCGTCTCCGATAACGTTCTGCGCTATAATATAAATTGGATAGAAAGAGGCGACAACATTTAAATTTTCACTTTCCGCTTTATATGAATCGGAGCAGGCTGAAAGTGAAAACGCTATTATAACCGATAATAAAATATATCTGAGTTTTTTCATTTTTTCACCGCTTTTCTAAATGCAAATCAGTTGTATATTGATAAAGGTTATTATATTAGCGTACGAGACCGTATGTCAATGTTTTTGTTGCCAACAGCGGGAAGATATGATATATTTCGGATTATAGTTTAAAACAAAATTAATGAAAGGATGTGTGTATAATGAGATACAGATATGAAACAAAGGGAACATGTTCAAGACTTATTGAATTCAGCGTTGAGGACGGAATATTAAAAGATGTAAAATATACCGGAGGATGCAGCGGAAATCTTCAGGGAATATCGAAGCTTGTTGAAGGAATGAAGGTTGAAGACGTTATTGAAAAACTGAGAGGTATCGGCTGCGGCGCAAAAGGAACAAGCTGTCCGGATCAGCTTTCAAGAGCTTTGGAAGCAGTTGTAAAAAAAGAGGACTAATTTCGCTTTGACAAAGCATGTGATGTGCCGCCGATAATCATGTTGTGAAAATAAATATTAAATACGGCGGTTTAACAAAGTTTATTATTGACAAAGGCTCGTACCTGTGCTAACATCGGTATGATTGGCATAGGTATGCTTATTTAAGCACGCCTTTTTGCCGGTATTAAAATCAAATAACAGGAGGTGGAAGTTGTGAGGACAAGAATTACCTTAGCATGTACAGAGTGCAAGCAGAGAAACTACAGTACTACAAAGGACAAAAAGGTTAAACCCGATAGAATGGAAACAAAGAAATACTGCAGATTCTGCAAAACACACACACTCCATAGAGAAACAAAGTAAAATCTGAAAGGAGTGAAACCGATGGAAGAACTTAAAACTACAAACCCAAATGAAAAAAACGAAGTGAAAAAAGCGTCTTCTAACAAAAATACTAAGAAGAGTGAAAAACAGGGACTTTCAGCTAAAATTGCGGATTGCAGAGCTGAAGCTAAAAAAATTATATGGCCTAACCGTCAGACAATAAGAAAAAATACGGTTACCGTAATTTTTACATCATTAATAATCGGTGCTATTATATTCGGAATGGATACTGTTTATACAACAGTTTTAAACTTGCTCATTGGCCTTGTGGCCTGATTTAAAAAAGGATGATCGCTATGTCGGAAGAAATCAATAAGCCTGCCGAGGCTGAAAGCAGATGGTATGTAGTGCATACTTATTCGGGATATGAAAATAAGGTGAAGGCGAATATTGAAAAAATCGTTGAAAACCGTGGTATGCAGGACCAGATACATGAGGTCAGCGTGCCTGTACAGGAAGTTGTCGAGGTTAAAAACGGACAGAAAAAAACTGTACAGAGAAAGATTTTCCCCGGATATGTACTCATCAAAATGTTTATGAACGAGGATACTTGGTATGTCGTAAGAAATACCAGAGGCGTAACAAGCTTTGTAGGGCCTGAAAGTAAACCTGTTCCTCTTACACCTGAAGAGGTAATAATGATGGGTATAGAAACTCATGCGGAAAACTTTGACATGGAAGTCGGAGATACGGTAAAAGTCGTTTTCGGCGCTTTTGCGGACTCCGTAGGAAAAATCGTTGAAATTAATGAGCAGAAAAAGACGGTTACCGTCAATCTTTCAATATTCGGTCGTGAGACACCGGTTGAGTTTGAATATAATCAGATTATTAAAATGTAATTTCGTTCGTTTTTGGATGCGCGTAGAAATCGTTCGCGCGTGGGAGGGTGAATTTTTACCCCGTTAATTACCACATTTAATAGGAGGTGCCGATAATGGCAAAGAAAGTAACAGGTTATATTAAATTACAGATTCCGGCAGCTAAAGCAACGCCGGCTCCCCCGGTTGGCCCCGCTCTTGGTCAGCACGGTGTAAACATCATGGGATTCTGCAAGGAATTCAATGAAAAAACAGCTTCACAGGCTGGTCTTATCATCCCTGTTGTTATTACAGTATATCAGGATAGAAGCTTCACATTCATTACAAAGACTCCTCCCGCAGCCGTTCTTCTTAAGAAGGCTTGCAAGATTGAGTCCGGTTCAGGCGTACCCAACAAAACTAAAGTAGCTAAGATTTCCAAAGATGAAGTTATGAAAATCGCGGAAATGAAAATGCCCGATCTTAACGCTGCAAACCTTGATTCCGCATACAGCATGATCTGCGGTACAGCAAGAAGCATGGGTATTGTTGTAGAGGAATAAGGAGGGTACGATAATGAAAAGAGGAAAGAAATATACAGAAAAAGCGAAACTTGTAGAAAAAGCTACGCTTTATGATACAGAGGACGCAATCAAACTTGTACAGGATACATCTGTAGCAAAATTCGATGAGACAGTAGAAGCACATATTCGTTTGGGTGTTGACAGCAGACATGCTGATCAGCAGGTTCGTGGAGCAGTTGTTCTTCCCCACGGTACAGGTAAAACAGTTCGTGTTTTAGTATTTGCAAAAGGTGATAAAGCTGATGAAGCTTTAGCAGCCGGAGCTGATTTTGTAGGCGCAGAAGATCTTATCCCTAAAATCCAGGGTGAAAACTGGTTCGGATTTGACGTTGCCGTAGCTACTCCCGATATGATGGGCGTTGTTGGACGTCTCGGACGTGTACTCGGACCTAAAGGCTTAATGCCTAACCCTAAGGCCGGTACAGTAACAATGGACGTTACAAAGGCTATCCAGGACATCAAAGCTGGTAAGATTGAATACCGTCTTGACAAAACAAACATCATTCATGTTCCGGTAGGTAAGGTTTCTTTCGGTACAGAAAAGTTACTCGAAAACTTCCAGACTCTTATGAGCGCTATTATTAAGGCAAAACCGGCAACTTCAAAGGGTCAGTATCTTAAGAGTGTTGTTATCTCTTCTACAATGGGCCCCGGAATCAAAATCAATCCTGCAAAAATCGGCGAGTAATTGTTGACAAAGATTGATTTTTGATATATAATCAAACAGTTGAATATTGCCGCAGACAGCAGGTGCGAAAGCATAAAGGACTTTGTCCTGCCCGCCGAGGAGACTTGTATTAAGAGTATTTTACTCCCCTGTGTCTGTGATTGACCCAGGGGATTTTCTTATATAAGACTTTGCATGCCGAAGGATTTATCCGTAGGCAGACACCAGGCAATTAATAATTTTCCTATATAAGGAGGAGGTGTTAAAATGGCAAAGGTTGAAGCAAAACAGGCCGTTGTTAACGAAATTAAAGAAAAACTTGACAAGTCTGTATCACTTGTACTTGTAGACGCAAGAGGTCTTACAGTAGGCGAGGACACAGATTTAAGAAAGCAGCTCAGAGAGGCTGGCGTTGATTACAAAGTTTACAAAAACACAATGATCAACTTCGCTATCCAGGGAACACAGTTTGAGGGACTTTCACAGTACCTTGAAGGACCTACAGCAGCAGTTTTCTCATATGATGAAGCAACAAAAGGCGCAAGCATCATAAAGAAGGTTTCCGAAACAGCAAAGAAGCTTGAGTTTAAAGCAGGCGTTATCGAAGGAATCGTATATGACGCAGAAGGCATGAAGGCTATCGCCGATATCCCTTCAAGAGAAGTTCTTATCTCGAAATTACTTGGCAGCTTCAAGAGCCCTATCTCTACTTTCGCAAGAGTTATCAATCAGATCGCGGAAAAGAAGGGCGAAGGCGAAGCAGCAGCTGAATAAAAAAATTAATCGTTTAATATTATCGGAGGTGCTATAAAATGGCAAAATTAACAATCGAAGAAATACTCGCAGCTATTGACGAACTTACAGTTATCGAACTTAACGACCTTGTTAAGGCAGCAGAAGAAAAATACGGCGTATCAGCAGCAGCTGGCGTTGCAGTTGTAGCAGCTGGTCCTGCAGCAGGCGCAGCAGAAGAAAAGACAGACTTTGACGTAGAACTTACAGAAGTTGGTTCAGAAAAGATCAAAGTTATCAAGGTAGTTAGAGAAGTAACAGGCCTTGGTCTTAAGGAAGCTAAAGAAGTTGTAGACGGCGCTCCTAAGGTTATCAAAGAAGCAGTAGCTAAGGAAGATGCTGAAGCTATGAAAGCTAAACTTGAAGAAGTTGGCGCTAAGGTTACACTTAAGTAATTTAACAAATTTGAGCGGAAAGGTTTTACTTTCCGCTTATTTTTATTATGACTGTTATATAAATGTCTGCGTACAAAGGATAAATGTGCTTGCATTAAAATTTTTATTGGATTTTTACATTATTTTGAGCATAGAAAGAGCTAAAATTTAATAATTTTGTGGATATATAAAATTTTTTTTGAATTTAAAAATATTATTTGATTATGTTTGTTGATTTTTTATGTCAGCCGATTATGTTTGTTGGTGTAATATACTACATGGCAATATATGCGATTACTTGACTAAAAGCGTTTTACATTGATATAATTACCAAAAAGCTAGGAATTGTATACAGCGTTAAATTTATAGATGTTATTTTATAAATTTAACGGCGTATATAAAATTGAAACTTGGGCAAGTTGTCCATCTGCATGGCTGTAAGCCATGTTTTTTTCTTCTTTATTTACGCTGATTACACGTTAATTTTTAATACATTTTAAGGAGGCTTTTTTCAATGGAAAGAGTTTATAATTTTTCAGCAGGACCATCAATGTTACCTCTTGAAGTGCTTGAGAAAGTACAGAAGGAGCTTGTCTGTTACGGCGATTCAGGCATGTCGGTAATGGAGATGAGTCATCGATCTAAGCCTTTTGAGAAGATTATACAGAGCGCAGAGGCAACTCTTCGTGAACTTATGAATATACCTGACAACTACAAAGTGCTTTTCTTACAGGGCGGCGGTTCTACACAGTTTGCTATGATACCGTTAAACCTTATGAACAAAAATAAGAAGTGCGATATCGTTCTTACAGGACAGTGGGCTAAAAAAGCTAAATCAGAAGCTTCTAAATACGGAAAAGTAAATGTGGTTGCTTCATCTGAAGATAAGGTTTTCAATTACATACCCGAACTTGACAAGAGCAAGTTTGATCCCGAAGCAGATTATTTTTACATAACATACAATAACACTATATACGGAACAAGATATACTACTCTTCCTGACACAGGAAACGTGCCCCTTGTTACGGATATTTCATCTATTATACTTTCTGAAGAAATCGACGTAAGCAAATTCGGTCTTCTTTTTGCAGGAGCACAGAAAAACGTAGGACCTGCAGGCGTAACAGTTGTTATAATCCGCGATGATCTTATCGGAAACGCTATGGATATAACACCTACAATGCTTGACTACAAAACACATGCAGACAATGATTCTCTTTACAATACTCCTCCTACATTTGCTATTTATGTGGCAGGTCTCGTATTTGAGTGGGTAAAAGAAAGAGGCGGCGTAAAGGCTGTACAGGAAATTAATGAGAAGAAAGCTTCAATCCTTTATGATTTCCTTGACGCAAGCGACTTCTTCAAAGGCACTGTTGTACCTAAAGACCGTTCTCTTATGAACGCGCCTTTTGTACTTCCTACGGAAGAACTTAACGCTAAATTTATTAAAGAAGCTACAGCGGCAGGATTTGTAAACCTTAAGGGACACAGAACTGTAGGCGGAATGAGAGCAAGTATGTACAATGCAATGCCTATCGAAGGCGTGCAGAAGCTTGTTGACTTTATGAAGAAGTTTGAAATGGAAAATAAATAATCTGGGGGAAGAGTAAATGTATAATGTGTTGACATTGAATTCAATTTCTGAAGTCGGTTTAAATAAACTTAATCCTAAAAAATTCGTTGTAGGAAACGATATTGTAAATCCTGACGGAATAATTTTAAGAAGTTATGATATGCATGAAATGGAGTTGCCCGAAGCGCTTGTTGCGGTAGCCAGAGCCGGTGCAGGCACAAATAACATTCCTATCGATAAATGCTCTGAAAAGGGTATCGTAGTATTCAATACTCCGGGAGCAAATGCAAATGCTGTAAAAGAGCTTGTACTTACGGGAATATTCCTTTCATCAAGAAAGATTGTCGAGGGTATAGAGTGGGCAAAATCACTTAAGGACAAAGACAATGTTGATAAACTTGTTGAAAAAGGCAAGGGTCAGTTTACAGGCCCTGAAATCAAAGGAAAAAAACTCGGTGTAATCGGTCTTGGCGCAATCGGAGTACTTGTTGCAAACGCAGCGGTAAACCTCGGCATGGAAGTATACGGATATGATCCTTTCCTTTCCGTAGACGCAGCATGGAGCCTTTCAAGTGAAGTTAAGAGAGCGGGAACAAAAGAAGAACTTGTTTCGGAATGTGATTATATAACAATTCATGTTCCTCTTAACGACAGCACGAGAGGAATGTATAACAAGGAACTTTTTGATATTACAAAGAAAGGCGCTCGTCTTCTTAACTTTGCAAGAGGCGGACTTGTTAATACGGCAGACCTTAAGGAAGCCATTGAAAACGGAATTATTACAGAATATATTACAGACTTCCCCGATGCGGACGTTATTGCTCTTGACAATGTAATCTGTATACCTCATCTCGGAGCATCTACACCTGAAAGTGAGGAAAACTGTGCTGAAATGGCAGCCATTGAGCTTAAACAGTATATTGAATACGGTAATATTAAAAACTCGGTAAACTTCCCAGCTTGCAGCATTCCTTACACAGGAAAAGCTAGAATAGCGGTGCTCCATGAAAATATTAAAGGTATGGTCGGAGCTATATCAAATGTTCTTTCGGACGAAGGACTTAATATTGATAACATGGTAAATAAGAGCAAAGGCGAATGGGCATATACGCTTATTGACCTTGATACGTTCAACGGCAGAGCAAATGAAGTTGTTGAAAAGCTTAATGCTGTTGAAGGAATAAGAAAGACAAGAATAGTTAAAGAGGCTTAAAAGGAGCTGCGATATGGCTGTTATAAAACAATTTAGAGCTATAAGACCGACGCCGGAAATGGCTGAAAGAGTTGCCGCGCTTCCGTACGATGTTGTAAACAGTGAGGAAGCAAGGAAAATGACGGCTGATAATCCGTTTTCGTTTCTTCATGTGGATAAGGCCGAAATAGACCTTCCTAAAGACATCGATATATATTCACCGGAAGTTTATAAAAAGGCGAAGGAAAATCTTTACGGAATGATAGAAAAAGGAATACTCGTTCAGGATGATAAGCCTATGCTTTACATATACGAGCTTACGATGAACGGAAGAAGCCAAACGGGAATTGTAGGCTGCGCTTCAATAGACGAGTATTTAAACGGAACAATAAAGAAACATGAGCTTACGAGAGAGGACAAGGAGCAGGACAGAATAAGACACGTTGATATATGCAACGCCAACACAGGTCCGATATTCCTTGCATACCGTACGGAAAAGCGTATTTCCGATATTGTCGAGAAAATAAAAAAAGGTTTACCCGTATATGACTTTGTTGCCGAGGACGGAATAAAACATAGAGTATGGGTAATAGATAAGACGGAAGATATAAACGATATTACAGAATTGTTTAAAGATGTTCCGAACCTTTATATTGCCGACGGACATCACAGAAACGCTTCGGCAGCAAAGGTAGGAGTTAAAAGGAGAGCTGAAAACCCCGAATATACGGGCGATGAGGAATTTAATTATTATTTAGCGGTATTGTTCCCGTCGGATCAGCTTAAAATAATGGACTATAACAGAGTTGTAAAAGACCTGAACGGAATGTCGGAAAAAGAATTCATTGAAAAACTTTCCGAAAAGTTTGATATAAAGGAAACAGAAGGAAGAGCAAAGCCTGAAAAACAATATGACTTCGGTATGTATATGGATAAAAAATGGTATATGCTCACGGCTAAGGACGATATAAAATCAGATGATGTTGTAAAAGGTCTGGACGTATCTATTCTTCAAGATAATGTACTTATACCGATATTAGGTATCGGCGATATAAGGACTGACAAAAGAATTGATTTTGTAGGAGGCATACGCGGACTTGAAGAACTTGAGAAGAGGGTCGACAGCGGAGAAATGAAAGTGGCTTTCGCCATGTATCCGACTTCAATTGATCAGCTTATGAGTATTGCCGATGAAAACAAAATTATGCCGCCGAAATCTACATGGTTTGAGCCGAAATTGAGAAGCGGTTTGTTCATACATTCCTTAGAGTAAAAATCGAAAAATGTACAAATAATAGTGATGTGCCGATTACTGACACATCACTATTTGTTTTAGGAGGGAATTTTGATGAGCAAATTTGTAAACGGATTAATAACAGGCGGAGTAGCGGCTGCTGCCGGAGCGTATTATCTTGTTAAAAACAAAGATAAGGGTCGCCATATGATAAGAGAGAGCAGAGAGGTTTTGGATAAAGCCGAAACATGCTTGGACAAAGCCGAACAAAAAATGTTTTAACGATTGCAAAAAAACGGCGGCAGAGATGTAAACTGCCGCCACTAATACATATTGAGCATGGGAATAAAATGAAGTAAAGAACTATATGACGGGAAGTCGGTTATATTCAATATGGCTTTAATTAATATCAGCCTTGATTTTCCTTTACTTTTTTGCTTTCACAGTATAATATAATTAGGATGATAATATTTTTGGAGGGTATGAAATGGAAGTAAGAACTAGGTTTGCACCCAGCCCTACAGGCTATATGCATATCGGAAATTTAAGAACGGCTTTATATGAATATCTTATTGCAAAATCAAAGGGCGGAAAATTTATTCTGCGTATAGAAGATACCGACCAGGAAAGAAAGGTTGAAGGTTCGGTAGACGTAATATATAAAACATTGGAAATGACAGGTCTTAAACATGATGAAGGACCTGATGTAGGCGGCGAATACGGTCCTTATGTTCAGAGCGAAAGAATGGGAATGTATATGAAGTATGCATTGGAACTTGTGGAAAAGGGAAAAGCATACTACTGCTTCTGTACTAAAGAAAGACTTGACGCGCTTAAAGAAAGCAACGAGCACGGAGACGCTTTTGCGCGCTATGACAGACACTGTCTTAACCTTTCAAAAGAAGAGATAGAGGCAAACCTGAAAGAGGGAAAACCTTTTGTTATACGTCAGCTTATGCCAAGAGAAGGAACGACGTCTTTTAACGATGTTGTTTACGGAACAATAACTGTTGATAACAATGAGCTTGATGACCAGATACTTATAAAGTCGGACGGATTCCCGACATATAACTTTGCAAATGTTGTAGACGACCATACAATGAACATAACCCATGTTGTAAGGGGAAGCGAATATCTTTCGTCAACGCCTAAATATAATCTGCTTTATGACGCGTTCGGCTGGGACGCTCCGGAGTATATACATCTTCCTCCAGTTATGAGAGACGCACAGCACAAGCTTTCAAAAAGACACGGCGACAAATCGTTCGAGGATCTTGTTAACGAAGGCTATCTTGTTGACGCTATAGTAAACTATATAGCGCTTCTCGGCTGGAGCCCTTCGGATAATCAGGAAATATTTACGATGGACGAGCTTATTGAAAAATTCGATATATCGGGAATAAGCAAATCTCCGTCTATTTTCGATATAAAGAAACTTACATGGATGAACGGCGAGTATTTTAAGATGATGGATTTTGACAAGTATTGGGAGATTGCCGAACCTAAACTTAAAGAAGCTGTTAAGACGCCCGGTATAGATCTTAAATTTGTCGGAGAGCTTTTAAAAACAAGACTTGAGACGCTCAACGATATTCCGTCATTAATTGATTTTATTGATGAGCTTCCAGAATATTCAACGGAACTTTATATCCATAAGAAAATGAAGACTACAGAAGAAATAGCGTTAAGCAGCCTTAAGCTGGTGCTTCCCGTACTTGAAAAACAGGAGAAATGGGACAATGACAGCCTGTATGAAAAACTTATGGAGCTTGCAAAGGAAAACGGACTTAAAAACGGACAGATACTTTGGCCTGTAAGAACAGCGCTTTCGGGAAAACCTTCGTCTCCGGGCGGAGCAACAGAACTTGCGGTTATACTCGGTAAAGAGGAAACATTGAAAAGAATCTCGACGGGAATAGAACTGCTTGAAAAATAATATCTTCTTAAAAACTTAATAATGTATATATAAAGCTCCGAACAAAGATCTATTTAAAGACTTGAAATACAAATTTGACGTTCGGGGCTTTTAGTTTTTAAAAGTGTGATTTTATTACTTTTATCTTAAAAAATATGGCTTATGTTGACACATTGGGGAATGAATTGTAAAATAAAAAGATAAATTATAGTATAATGGAGCATTATGTAAATAGTCAAATGTTGACACATATATACTATCGGAGGGATAATAGAACATGGACGATAACATGAATGACAACATGAACAATATGGATAACACTGAAAACGAAAATGAAAGTGTTGACCAGTCTTTCGGATCAAGCGAATATTATAAAAAATTATATGACGATATGCCGGAAGATGTTGCCGAAATGCTTATAGGAACACATCCGCTTATGAGAAAGGAAGTAAGCGATGAACTTACACACAGCATTAAAATAAGATCGGCAAGAAAGAAAAATCTCAGAGCCGTATCTGACGAAGATTATGCAGGCGAGGAGACGGAAGAGGCAACGGAACATACAGATAATCAGGAAGAGTCTGAAACTGTTTCAGCTTCAAAAGATCCTGTCGAAGATGAATACGACGATGTGCCGGAAGAGGATATGGGCGAATATGTAGGCGATATTACAAACTTTACAAAAGGACTTGTAACGCCTTCATCTAAAAAACAGAGAGCCGAAGCAATCGAAAAAACCGTTTCGGAAGAGCCTAAAAGCGAAGATGATATTACAGCGGAACAGATTGCCAAAATGCTCGGCGGAGTTGACGTAGAGCCTGTAGACGAAAGCGAAATGGAGCAGTTTGAGGAAGACGACTACGAAGAAAGACCGAGACATAAGGTGAAAAAAGAAGAAAGAACGGAAAGACCGGAAAGACCGAGAAAGAAACGCAGATCTATAGACGAAAAGGAACTTGAAATTTCCAATATAGAAAAACAGGCTAACCTTAACGAATTGTTCCGTGAGGATGATGACTATTATGATGAAAAGCATTCCGGATTCAGCGTTGCGAGAATAGTTGCGATAATTGCCGCTGTAGTTGTGCTTGCTTTCTTTATTTATAAAGTAGCTTCTCTTTCCGGACAGGTTACAAAGCTTAACGAACAGATAGAAACATATAAAACTATGGAGACCGAATACGAACAGATGAAGCTTGATAATCTCAGCCTTACAGAGCAGGTAGAAAGCCTTAAGGATCAGCTTGGCGGAAATACATCGGGAGAAGGCACAAACGGCGAGAATACGGAAAATACTCAGAATACAGAAAATAACGGCACAACTTCGAACAATAATTCCGGAAGCGTACAGGCGAATACAAATACAGGTTCAAAAACATATACGGTTCAGGAAGGAGATACGTTCTGGGGTATTGCCACAAAGATGTACGGCAACGGTTCTTATTATGAAAGAATTCTCAAGGCAAACGGTCTCACGGAAAATGATAAAATCAAAGTGGGTATGACTCTTACAATACCCGCAGCATAATTCGGAGGGGTATAATGTACCTTGACTTGGAAGGAATGACTCTGTCCGAGCTTAAAGAAGAAGCAAAAAATCTCGGAATAAAAAGAGTGACAGGGATAAAAAAAGATGAATTAACCAAAAGCATTAAAATAGCCATACATGAAAAAAATCTGGCGGAAGCTGCGGAGAAAGCTCAGGATAAAACGCCTGAGCCTCCCGAGCCGGAAGGTGATGAAAGCGAAGGTATTCTGGAAATAATGGCTGACGGATACGGCTTTCTGAGAACCAAAAATTTTGAACAGGGAGATAATGATATTTATATTTCCCAGTCTCAGATAAGGAGGTTTAACCTCAGAACCGGCGATAATGTAAAGGGTATAACAAGACAGGCTAGAGAGGGTGAAAGATACGGAGCGCTTCTTTATGTAAAAAGCGTAAACGGCGACAACCCGCAAAAGGCTGTTGGCAGACCCGTATTTGAAAACCTTACGCCGATATATCCGTGTGATAAACTGAAGTTGGAGACGTCAAAGGACGAAATAAGCGGAAGGATTATAGACCTTGTAGCCCCCATAGGAAAGGGACAGAGGGGTATGATAGTCGCTCCGCCGAAAGTGGGAAAAACAATACTTCTCACAAAAATGGCAAATGCCATAACAAAAAATCACAAAGAAGTAAGCCTTATAATGTTGCTTATAGACGAGAGACCGGAAGAGGTTACGGATATACAGCGTTCCATTGAGGGCGAAAATGTGGACATTGTTTATTCTACGTTTGATGAAAAGCCGGAACACCATAAGCTTGTGGCTGAAATGGTTTTGGAACGTGCGAAAAGAATGGTAGAGCAGGGAAAAGATTTGGTTATACTGCTTGACAGTATAACAAGGCTTTCAAGGGCCTACAATCTTATAATACCTCCAAGCGGAAGGACTCTTTCGGGAGGACTCGATCCATCGGCGCTCTACTTTCCGAAAAAGTTTTTCGGAGCGGCAAGAAATATAGAAAACGGCGGAAGCCTTACCGTACTTGCCACTGCGCTTATAGACACCGGAAGCAAAATGGATGAGGTAATATTTGAGGAATTTAAAGGTACGGGAAACATGGAGCTTGTCCTTGACAGAAAATTGTCGGAGAGGAGAATATTTCCTGCCATAGACGTTAATAAAAGCGGAACAAGGCGTGAAGATTTGCTTCTTTCAAAAGAAGAATTGGAAGCGATGTACGCCATGAGAAAAATGTCCGGTAATTCCAATGCGGCGGAAAGTACGCCCTATATTATCGAGCAGATGAGAAAAACGGACAACAATGCAATGTTTGTGGAAAAACTTTTGCTAATGGAGAAAAATATTGCAAAATAGCATCTTGCAAGAATTACAGGTATATGATATAATCTGTTTGTTGTCTATAAATAGACCTTAGTTTGAGTACTATTGATCAACAAATATATAAAATGAGGTGAAAAAAATGAAGAAAGGTATCCATCCCGATTACAAACAGGTAACGGTTAGATGTCACTGCGGAAACGAGTTTGTAACAGGCTCAACAAAAGACGAAATCTCAGTCGAGGTTTGCTCAAAGTGTCATCCATTCTATACAGGAAGCCAGAAGCTTTTGCTTGAAAGCGGCGGTCGTGTTGAGAAGTTCAACAAGAAATATGGCAGAAAGTAATTTTAAAAATAAAGGGGTCGGCGTTTCTATGCCGTCCCTTTTTGCTTATTAAGGATGTGTTTTAATGGCTAAAACTTATTACGGCGGTCAGGCTGTTATAGAAGGCGTAATGATGAAAGGAAAAAAAATCTACGCCACTGCGGTGCGTACTCCGGAGGGAGACATTGCCGTTGAAAAAAAAGAAAATGAGACGATTTTAGGCAAATATAAGCTTTTTACCTATCCTATATTCAGAGGTATGTCATCTTTCCTCGATTCTATGATAATCGGTACAAAAATTCTTATGCATAGCGCAATATTGGCAGGAGAAGAGGAAACGGAAGAACCGCCTTCAAAATTTGAACAGAAGCTTATGGATAAATTCGGTGATAAGCTTACAGATTATATGATGTATTTCAGCGTTGCCGTATCTATAGTTATAGCATTGCTTTTGTTTTTTTTGCTGCCTGTGTGGATTGGCAGTTTCTTTAATAAATTTATTTCGGGCACATATATTCTCGGCGTTATAGAAGGTCTTTTGAGAATAGCTATATTTCTTGTTTATATTTTCCTTATTTCACGAATGAAAGACATACAACGCGTATACCAGTATCACGGAGCTGAACATAAAACTATAAACTGTTTTGAGTCCGGGGAGGAATTGACGCCCGAAAATGTAAAGAAACATTCGAGACTTCATAAAAGATGCGGTACAAGCTTTATGCTTATTGTAATGGTTGTCAGCATGATAGTATTTGTATTTGTAAGAACTGACAATATATGGCTTAGAATGTTGAGCAGAGTTTTACTTGTGCCGTTTATTTCGGGAATAAGCTATGAAATAATAAAGTGGGCTGGACGAAGCGATTCCGTTTTTGTAAAGATAGTAAGCGCACCGGGCATGTGTCTGCAAAAACTGACTACAGCCGAGCCTGATGAAAAAGAGATAGAGTGTGCCATTGCGGCCCTTGTTACTGTCCTCGAGGAGGAAGAACCGGAGGCTGTTCCCGTATATTCGGGAGAATGGAGATACTTGGCTTCGGAGGCTTGATTATGATTTTGCGAACATTGATAAACGAAGCCGGAAAAATGATTGCGGACGCAGGTATAGAGGAATGCAGATTTGAAGCCGAACTTCTTATGGCTGTTACTCTGGGAGTGAGCCGATTTGATATTCTGATTAACCGGGATATGGAAATATCGGAAGAACAAAAAAAGTTTTTTTTTGAACTTGTAAAAAGACGTGTGAACAGAGAACCATCGGCGTATATTATGGGATATAAGGAGTTTATGGGGCTTAATTTTAAGGTAAGACCGGGAATTTTGATCCCCAGACCGGATACGGAAATACTTGTCGAAACGATTATTGATACGGTGAAAAATGCAGGTTTCAAGACTTCTGCCGAAGTCGGAATAGGAAGCGGATGTATTTCAATAAGTTTGGCAAAGTATACAGAGCTGGAGTGTTACGGTACCGATATAAGTTCCGTGGCTGTAAAAACAGCTAGGGAAAATGCGGAACTTAACGGTGCTGCGGATAGAACAAACTTTTATGAGGGAGACATTTTTGTCGGATTACCTAATATGAAGTTTGATATAGTTGTATCCAATCCGCCCTATATAAAGAAAAAAGATATGGAATCACTTATGCCGGATGTGCGTGATTACGAACCGCATACGGCGCTTTGCGGCGGTGATGATGGCCTGGACTTTTACAGAAAAATAACCGAAGACGCAGTAGGGAAAATTAACCGAGGCGGTTATATTTTTTATGAAATAGGATATGATGAGGCCGAGGACGTTTCAGATATCCTCAGGCAAAACGGATTTGAAGATATTAATGTGATTAAGGATTTAGGCGAGCTTGACCGTGTTGTATCGGCTCGCAAGGGGGATTTTGATGTTTGAACGTTTGGCGGAGTTTGTGAATAGGCATGATGAACTTTCGGTGCTTATCAACGACCCTGATATAATATCTAATCAGGAAAAATGGCGTTCGCTGATGAAAGAGTACAGCACTGTAACGCCCATTGCCGAAAAATACAATGATTATAAAAATACAAAGAAAGCAATAGATGACGCCCTGGAAATGTTGGATGATAATCCCGATGATGATTTTCGTGCTTTGTTAAAGGAAGAATTATCGGAAAATAAGGAGCGACTTGCAACAATAGAAGAAGAATTGAAAATTCTTCTCATTCCGAAAGACCCAAATGACGATAAAAACGTAATTATGGAGATAAGAGGCGGAGCAGGCGGAGATGAGGCGGCTCTTTTTGCAGGAAGTCTTTTCAGAATGTATACAAAATATGCTGAAAAAAAAGGTTGGAAAGTAGAACTTATGAATGCCAGTGAAAACGACTTAGGCGGATTTAAGGAAGTAAGTTTTATGATTTCGGGATATGGGGCATACAGCAGATTGAAGTATGAGAGCGGAGTCCATAGAGTACAGCGAGTGCCTGAAACGGAATCCGGAGGCAGAATACATACTTCTACCGTTACGGTAGCGGTACTGCCGGAGGCTGATGAGGTTGACGTTCAGCTTGATATGAACGATGTCAGGATAGATGTTTTCAGAGCGTCGGGAAACGGCGGACAGTGCGTTAATACAACCGATTCCGCTGTAAGGGTTACGCATATACCTACAGGTATAGTTGTTTCATGTCAGGACGAGAAAAGTCAGCTGAAAAATAAAACTAAGGCGCTTAAAGTTCTTTATGCCAGAATCTATGATATGGAACTTAAGAGGCACAATGAAGAAATTGCAGGAGAAAGGAAAGCTCAGGTCGGAACTGGAAACAGAAATGAAAGAATAAGAACGTATAACTTCCCTCAGGGACGAGTTACCGACCACAGAGTTAATTTGACGATTTACAAGATTGACAGCGTTATGGAAGGGAATCTTGAGGAAATAATAGATACGCTTTCGGCGGCTGAAAGGGCGGAAAAACTGAAGGCGGAAGAATAATATAAACGCCGAAAATTTTATAACGCTGCATTTGATATCCAAGAACATACATATAATTGATATATATGCGTTTTTGGGTGATAATATATGAATGACGGTAAAAAAATATTTACGAATGTGATTAAAGGCATTGCAGGCGGAACATTAATAGCTTTCGGAGCGCTTTCCGCGATAGGGTTTATCGGTGTTGCTTCGTGGTATATTTTATCGGTAGCTTTTGTGGCGGCAGGGGCGCTGATTGCAATATCGGCAGATTCTTTAGGCGTCAACAGCATTACGGCCTGCATTGTTTCGGTCATGCTGTTTTTGGCAGGAAGATATTTTGGTATAAACATTTTGGAATACATGGCGTCGGGCGCAGTTATGTATATGGGCTGTGTTTTGTCGATGCCGGAATCGGATGTTTTTACAAATGCCGTTACAGGTGGAGCTGCGGCATTGGGATTTTTGGCTGCGGTTGCTGTTATACTGTGAACGATATTGGAGGAATATAATGGATAATTTTGTTTCAAAAGAAGCTATAAAAAGCGTTGTGGTGGAAAGCCTCAGAACTTTATTCAGAAAAACCGTTGATACGGCTACGGATGTTGAAATATATGAAGCGGTAGTTTACGCGCTTAGAACGGTTTTTACCGAAAAATGGATAAAGACGCATGACGAGTACAAGGAAAAAGATGTAAAAATGGTTTATTATCTTTCTATGGAATTTCTTATGGGAAGATTTTTCGGAAACAGCGTTATGAACCTTCTTGTGCATGATACCGTAAAAGAAGCTCTGGAGGAGCTTGGAATTGATTATAATATTGTAGAAAATACGGAAGACGATCCGGGACTCGGAAACGGAGGCTTGGGAAGACTGGCGGCGTGTTTCTTGGATTCGTTATCTACAATGGAGTATCCGGCCTATGGCTGCGGTATAAAATATCATTATGGAATATTTGAACAAAAGATAGAAAACGGATATCAATTGGAAAAGCCTGATAACTGGCTTGCAAACGGAGACTTTTGGTCTATAAAGAGAACGGAGTACGAGGTTGAAGTAAAATTCGGCGGAGATGTGCGTGTTGAATTTAAAGATAACGGAGAACCTAAGTTTATACAGGAAAACTATTCATCTGTTATAGCTGTTCCTTACGATTATCCCGTAATCGGATACGGAAACAATACTGTAAATACACTTCGTTTATGGGAAGCAAGGCCGAAGAACTTTTTTGACTTGCAGTCATTTAATGCGGGAAATTATATAAAAGCGGTTGAAGAGCAAAATATTGCCAATACGATTACAGAGGTTCTTTATCCTGCCGACGAGCATATTCAAGGTAAGGAGTTAAGACTGCGTCAGCAGTATTTCTTTATCTCGGCTACAGTTCAAAGGGTTATTGAAAGATTTAAAAAGGACCATACGGATTTTAAACTTTTACCTGAGAAAGTAGCTTTCCAGCTTAACGATACACACCCGAGTATAGCCGTTGCGGAACTTATGAGAGTTTTGGTTGATGAAAATGACGTGCCTTGGGACGAAGCATGGGATATAACGACTAAGGTGTGCGCTTATACAAACCATACGATTATGTCGGAGGCTCTGGAAAAGTGGCCTATAGAACTTTTCAGCAGACTACTGCCAAGGGTTTATATGATAATAGAAGAAATAAACAGAAGACTGTGTATAGAACTTGTTCAGAAATACGGCAATAATCCGTCAAAAATTCACGATATGTCAATAATAGCCGACGGACAGATAAAAATGGCTTATCTCGCTATCGTCGGAAGCCATTCGGTAAACGGAGTTGCAAAACTGCATACGGAAATACTCAAAAATCAGGAACTTAAAAACTTCTATGAGTTTTATCCGGAAAAATTTAATAATAAAACAAACGGCATTACGCAGAGAAGATGGCTGCTTCATGCAAATGAAAAGCTTGCGTCTCTTATAACGGAAACAATAGGAGACGGCTGGATAACAAACCTTGACGAACTTTCAAAACTTGAGAAATACGTTGATGACAAAGAGTTCATAGATAAATTTATGAACATAAAGGAAGAAAACAAAAAATCTCTGGCTGAGTATATCGAAGAGACTAACGGTATTGACGTAGATCCTAAATCAATATATGATATTCAGGTAAAGAGACTGCACGAATACAAACGTCAGCTGCTTAATGTATTCCATATTATTCATTTATATTTCAGCATAAAGGAAAATCCTTCTTTGGACATTGTGCCGAGAACATTTATATTCGGGGCAAAAGCGGCAGCCGGATATAAGAGGGCAAAAGACATAATAAAACTTATAAATTCAGTAGCCGATGTTGTAAATAACGATCCCGATGTAAACGGAAAGATAAAAGTTGTTTTTATGGCAAATTACAGAGTGTCCCTTGCCGAAAAACTCATACCTGCCGCCGATGTCAGCGAACAGATTTCGACAGCGGGAAAAGAAGCGTCGGGCACAGGCAATATGAAATTTATGCTAAACGGCGCTGTTACAATAGGAACGATGGACGGTGCAAATGTTGAAATACATGAAGAAGTCGGAGATGAGAATATTATAATTTTCGGACTTTCTTCCGATGAAGTTTCAAAAATGCGCAGGGAACACAGCTACAACCCTTGGGACATTTATAACAGCGATCCTAGAGTAAAAAGGGTTATGGATTCGCTTATAGACGGAACATTTTCACCGGAACAGCCTGAAATATTCAGAGATATATATAATTCCCTGCTGGGCGGAGGAGATGCCGACGAATATTTTGTTTTAAAAGATTTTGCTTCGTATACGGAAGCGCAGAAACGCATTGAACGTTTGTATAAAGATAAAGAAGCGTGGGCAAAAACAGCTTTACTCAATACAGCCAGAAGCGGAAAATTCTCAAGCGACAGAACAATACGAGAATATGCCGAAGAAATATGGGATTTAAAACCTCTTCATATTGAATTATAAGAACTATGACAACCGTTACCGCATATATATAGAAATATAATGTTCCGGGAGACTGGTTATGTATAGTTTCGGAAGAGATTTTGATGAAGGATTGGAAGTAGACAATATTTTCAGAGAATATATTGACCGAAGAAATGTAGAAAGCCTTTCGGACAGAGCAGTTTCACATGCACTGTCCGAAGACGGCTTGGATATTCAAAAAGCCGTGTTTGACACTGTCAGCACAAAAATGCAGCCGTTTGTCAATGCTGCTGTGAATGGTATTGAGGCAGCCGGATGTCTCGATATTATAAATGCGTCAAATGACGAACTGATTTCCGTAGCCGCAAAAGACGCATGCGATGCGGCTTTAAGTTTTTACGGACAGTTTGAAGAATACAAAAAACTGATGAGAGCTTTCAGGGCAAGGATTTTTCTTATTGAAAAAATATGCGCTGAAATGATTATGGTTGAATTTTTAAACCGTATTAACTGCATATGATTAAGCATCTTTAGCTCAATGGATAGAGCGTTCGGCTCCGGACCGAAAGGCTGCGGGTTCGATTCCCGTGAGGTGCAGAGTGAATAGTCGGACTTTAACCAAGTCCGATTATTTTTTTATATTTTTTGGGGATAGTTTGTTTTTCGCAAGGGTTATAGACAATATGAATAGACGGATTTAAATCGTTAGACTTACATATATATGTTCTCGATTGGTTTGAATAGAAACAGATATTGCATAAAAAAGAAAAATAAATGTGAAAAACTTCAAATAATTTAATAATATGAAATATTTCTGAATATTTTAACCGGATTATTCATGTTTGCAAGAGATAAACATAAAGATTTTACCGATAGGTATGCTTTTAAAAATTCATTAAATATTAATAATTATAATGTTAATTAACGTTAAAATAAGCTTAATATATATTAAATGTTAATAAAATTAACAATTTATTCATTGACTTGATTTTGCAAAGAATTTATAATTAAAACATTAATTATGAAAATCATTAATGATAATATTGAAATACAGAAAGGCAGGCGATGAATATGACAGTTAAAGAAAATGTGTTGGATTTTACATCCAGATACGGGAATATTTGCAGACAGGCTGACTACATACCTCAGGAGCTTTTTGATGAGTATGGTGTCCAAAGAGGACTGAGAGATAAAAACGGAAACGGCGTCCTTACCGGTCTTACAAATATATCCAGAATAGAAGCTTTTAAAAAAGTAAACGGGGAGAAAGTACCGTGCGATGGTAAGCTTTGGTACAGAGGCTATGATGTAATTGACCTTGTGAGAGGTTTTTCTCAAAAAAGATATGGCTTTGAAGAAACGGCATATTTGTTGATTTTCGGAAAACTGCCTGATAAGGATGAATTGGCTGAGTTTAAAAGTGTTCTGGGGGCAAGCAGAACTTTACCGACCAATTTTATGCGAGACGTAATTATGAAAGCGCCGAGCAGGGACATTATGAACTCTATGACAAAAAGCGTCCTTACGCTTGCGGCATATGACAAGAACGTCTCGGATCAGTCCATAGAAAACGTTCTGAGGCAGTCCCTCAATCTTATAAGCACTTTCCCTATGCTGGCGGTATATGGATATCATGCATATAATCATTATGAGAAAGATGAAAGTATGTATATACATCGACCGGATGAAAATTTATCAACGGCTGAAAATATACTGCGCATGCTAAGACCCGATAAAAATTATACGGCGCTTGAAGCAGGCGTGCTGGACATTGCCCTTGTTCTGCACATGGAGCACGGCGGAGGTAATAACTCGACGTTTACTACCCGTGTTGTTACTTCTGCGGGAAGCGATACATATTCGGTAATAGCGGCGGCATTATCATCTCTTAAAGGACCTAAGCACGGCGGCGCCAATATAAAGGTTGTTGAGATGATGCGTGATATAAAAGAAAATGTCAGAGATTTACACGATGACGATGAAATAGAAAATTACTTGGGAAAACTTGTGGACAGACAGGCTTTCGATAAAAAAGGTCTTATATACGGTATGGGACACGCCATATATTCGCTTTCCGACCCGAGAGCCGAAGTGTTCAAAGGCTTTGTAAAAAAACTTGCTTTTGCTAAGGGAAGAGAAGAGGACTTTAACCTTTATTCTACAATAGAAAAATTAGCTCCTAAAGTAATAGCCGAAAAGAGAAGAATTTATAAAGGCGTAAGCATGAATGTGGACTTTTACAGCGGATTCGTTTACAGTATGTTGGATATACCCGTTGAACTGTTTACGCCTATATTTGCAATAGCGCGTATAGTGGGATGGAGTGCCCACAGGATAGAAGAACTTATAAATATGGATAAGATAATACGACCGGCATACGACAGCGTTATGGCGGAAAAACAGTATGTTCCGTTGGATGAAAGGTAAAACCTAAGGACGATGATTACAAAATGGGAACAAAATTGACGCCGATTGAAAAAGAATGGAACAATCTTTTAAAAAAAGAAGATAAGTTTATATCTGCGAGAATGAAGGCCAAACCGCCTGCTTTAAACGCAAAGCTGGATCCACATGTACCGGCTAAACTCAGAGATACACTTAATATTGCTTTTAATAAAGCCTTTGAGGTTATATTTGAAAAAGGGTCTCCTGTTATAGAAAAAACGTACAATAAAGAAAAGCAGGAAATGGATTTTAAAGTTAATGAGTATGCGGCGAGTCTTAAACCGGATAAAAAACATATAAAAAAATTCGGAAAGAATGCGCTTAAGTCAAAGACGGTAAACATGGCGGTATCATGTGTTTCGGGCGTCGGACTCGGTTTTGTCGGAGTTGGCATCCCCGACATTCCCATATTTACAGCGTCGATATTTAAGAGTATTTATGAAACAGCTTTAAGTTTCGGATATGATTATGAAAACGAGAAAGAGAAAGCTTTTATACTGTGTATTATCGAGACTGCAATGAAGCAGGGCGTGGACTTTGCAAGAAGTAATTCAAAAATGAATAAAATAATCGACGGAGGAATAATGCCTGATGTCGATATTAAACAACAGATGAAGAGTACGGCACAGTCAATGACAGACGCTATGATATATATGAAGTTTCTACAAGGTATATTTGTCGTAGGAGCTGTTGGAGGAGCATGGGACGTAGTCTATATGAATAGAATAACCGATTACGCCATACTTAAATACAAAAGAAGATTTCTTGCTGAAAAAATGAAAAAATCAAATTGATATAAAACGGCTTTGGATTTATAATACAAAGCCGTTTTGGCAATAACGCATATATTTATATGGATTTAAAGCAAACATTATGTTTATACAATAAATAGATAAAAATATGATTTATTGTTTAATAAAAGTCATAGTTTGTTAAATATTTGGTTTTATATCTAAAATATTTTTGCAAAAAATAAGCTGCCCAAGGCTCGGTTTTTACTCTGAATTTCCGCAGAAGCGGATATTATTAATATGTAAGTGACAATAAATCCTTGAATAATTGGGATTTATTTATTGTTTTGTTGTTCTTGCATAAAAACTATAATGTTATACAAAGCAGACTTTTATTAAAACGTCAAAAAACTAAATATTGTTAAAGAAAGGCTTAAAAATAGTTGCAAATTTTATTCAACAGTGATATTATTATTAACGTGATATGTAACATGTTAGTTGCAGAATTTAGTTGTTCGGCAATAATATAAATATGCTTATGTATTGCGTAAAATAGTGAAAATCTTAACTTTTGCCGCCTCGCAGGCAGGGGTTGAGATAAGTGCTCTGGCGAAAGAGTGCAAAATATATATTTAAATGAAAAGGAGATATGTATTATGAAACAGTTGGAAGGCGTTAGAGTTGTAGACTTGTCAACATATATCGCTGCACCTTCATGCGGTAGAATTCTTGCTTCATACGGTGCAGAAGTTATCAAAGTAGAGTCACCTAAGGGCGACGACTTACGTGCAGCTCAGGTAAGCTACAATTACCCTGCTGAAACAGATGAACACAGCTACGGTATCGACGTACAGAATGCTAACAAGAAAGGTCTTTGCCTTAACTTAAGAACAGAAGAAGGTAAAGAGGCTATGTTAAAGCTTCTTGCTACAGCTGATGTATTCCTTACAAACAACCGTGTACAGGCTCTTAAGAAAATGGGTCTTGATTGGGAAACATTACATGAAAAATTCCCCAGACTTATCCATGCTTCTATCCTTGGATACGGCGAAAACGGTCCTCTTAAAGACAAACCCGGTTTCGACTATACAGCATACTTCTCAAGAGGTGGCGTAGCAAGTGCTCTTATGGAAAAAGGCACAGCTCCTGCAGTTCCTGTATCAGGTTTCGGTGATGACTATGCAGGTATCGCACTTTCATCAGGTGTTTGCGCAGCTCTTTACAGACAGGCTAAGACAGGCGCAGGCGAAAGAGTAACAGTTTCACTCCTTGACACAGCTGCATACGGACTTAACTGGATGCTCGGTGCTAAAGAATATGGTTCAGAACTTCCTGTTTCAAGAAAGAAAACAAACAGTGCTGTTTGTACAACATATAAGACAAAAGACGACAGATGGATTCAGCTTGCTCTTATTCAGTATGATAACTGGTTCCCTAAATTCGCTAAAGAAGGTCTTAACGCTCCTCAGCTCCTTGAGGATGAAAGATTCGCTACATACGCAGCTATGCTTCAGAACATCCCTGCACTTGTAGAAGCTCTTGAGCCTTACTTCGCTACAAAGACTCTTGACGAGTGGGATGAAATCCTTACAAAACTTGACCTTCCTTTCGAAAGAGTACAGACAATGGCTGAACTTGCTGAAGACCCTCAGATGTGGGCAAATGACTCTATCTTCAAGAAAGAGACTCCTGACGGAAAGAACATCTACTACATCAGAACACCTATTAAGTTCACAGTTGATCCTATGCTTAAGGAAGAAGAAGGTCGTGGAAGATCACCTAAACTTGGTGAAGACTCTTCAGAAATCCTTAAATCACTCGGATACGATGACGCTACAATCGCAGATTACCTTGCAAAAGGCGTTGTTATTGAAAAGAAGTAATTTAACTTTTATGACCTCGGATTTATCCGAGGTCTTTTTTTGTGCTAATCTTTAACAAGAAAAATCTTCCGCAGTTATACATGAAGAAAAAATGAACAAATGTGATTTTGGATAAAATAGGGCAAGTAGTATTTTTAAAAGAAAAGTATTTTAGAAAAAGAAAAAACCGAACATAAAATGTTCGGTTAAAGTGCCCAGAACCGGAATCGAACCAGTGACACGAGGATTTTCAGTCCTCTGCTCTACCGACTGAGCTATCTGGGCAGATATTCAAATTTCAGACAAATAATATTGTATATCATCTTGCTATATTTGTCAATAACAAAAATCGTTTAATTAAAAAATAACAATAAGCTGTTTTAGGCGCTTATTGTTATTATAATATGCAAATTATGAAACTAACGTTTCACTGTATTCGGTAAATGTAAGTTCGTTTTCAAAACCGTCGGAAAAATATAAATTATTATTTTTATCAATAAATACAGCGTCAATACCACTGATGCCGTTAATCAGTTTAAGACCTTTATCTATTCCTAGAACGAAGCAAGTCGTACTCAGAGCGTCCCCGTCGATTGACTTATCGGATATAATCGTAACCGAACTGACATTATTATCAACAGGATAGCCTGTTTTAGGATCTAATATGTGGTGATAACGCTTTCCGTTTTCCATGAAGAAACGCTGATAATCTCCTGACGTTACGAGAGACTTGTCGGTTATTTCCACATAACCTATTATGCTTCCGTCTGACGATTTGGGATTTTGTATTCCTATGTTAAACGGTCTGTTTTCCAAATCGTTCTCACCGATGGCGTAGAGATTTCCTCCAAGAGATATTGTGGCAGATGTAACTCCGTTTTCAACAAGAAATTCTTTTAGCTTATCCGCAATGAATCCTTTTGCTATAGCGCCAAGGTCAATGGCGTCGACGGGCGGTTCGAGAGTTACGAAGTTTCCGTCTATTTTTACTTTTGAGTAGTCGACCTTTTTAACAAGTTCGTTTATTTCGTCGGCAGGAGGCACATGAGGATCTTCACCTTCAAAATCCCAACGTATGCTCAGCGGTGCGGTAGTAATATCAAATGCTCCTTGTGACAGTTCGCTGTAGTATTCAGACGCTTTTAATATTTCTATCGTTTCATCCGAAACCTCAATAGGTGTTCCTTCGGAATTATTTATTTTTGATACATCACTGCCTTCTATAGTTCGGCTTAATTTGTTTTCATATTCCCTTACAAGTTCAAAGCCCTCGGTAATAAGTTCATCCGGAGTTTTTTCGTTATTTTCACTGTTATATACGGCTACTGTACATACGGTATTCAGTAGAAATTCAGTCTGCTTTACAGGATAGACCTCCTTTGGCGTGCATGAACAGAGCATTATAGCTCCAAGGCCGATTAAAATTAATTTTTTCATTTGATTTCTCCTTAAAAAGTGTATAATATATTATGGACTAGTTTATGAAATATTTCAACTGAAATCGGAGTGTTATAGTATGAAAAAATTTGATGTAATAATTGTAGCTGCCGTGGTTATTGTTGCAGCTGTTTTATACGCCGGCGGAATTTTTTCTCCAAAGGACGAGGGAAACGAGGTTGTCATATATATTGATAAAGACGAATATGCAAGACTTCCTCTTAATAAAGATGATTCGATTACGGTAAAGACAGATAACGGATATAATACGGTGGAAATAAAAGACGGATATGCAGACTGTACGGAAGCGGATTGCCGTGATGGACTTTGCGTAAATCAGAAAAAAATAAGCAAAGTAAATGAAACGATAGTTTGTCTGCCACATAAAGTGATTATTGAAATAGAGTGAACGGAGGAAATATGAGCAGAAAAGTTGCTTTTTACGGAATATTTGCCGCGTTGGCAGTTCTTATGGGTTATGTTGAGATGATTGTACCGTCTCCTGTGCCCATACCCGGTGTAAAGCTGGGTTTTGCCAATGTCATAGTGCTTATAGCCCTGTATTTTATGGGCGGTAAGGCTGCATTGGGAATAAATATAATAAGAGTTATGATATCAGCCTTGCTGTTTAACGGTTTTTCGGGACTTTTGTTCAGTATAGCCGGAGCGGCAGTAAGTTATATTGTTATGGTATGTGTGAAGAAAATAAAAAGTGCGAGTATTATAGGCGTAAGTGTTGCAGGAGGAATTGCACATAATGTGGCGCAAATAGTAGTTGCGGCGGTTATACTTGATACGCCCGGGCTTATGTATTATTTCCCGGCTCTTCTTATATCAGGTACTGTAACAGGTGTTGTAATCGGTATTATATCTAAATACTGCCTTAAAAATATCGAAAAGGCCGGTTACAAGTATTAATATAACCAAAGTAAGCCGAAACAGAGTTATTAAGGCGGTCAAGCGTATATTTCCCTAAATTTTGCATATCTTATACTGTAAGCAGGATGTACAAAAATTAGGAGGTATATTGATGAAACGCAGCAAAAAGAAGTCGGTCTCAACAGAGGCGCGTACAATTATGGAGTCTATTGAAAAGATAAAGGAAGAGCTCGAAAACGCCAGAATGAAATTTGATATGGCAACAGATGAATCTCTCATAGACTGTTATATATATGAAATATCGTCGTTAAACAGCAAATATCAGTATTACCTTAAAAAAGCAAAGAAATCGGGACTGACTGCGGAAGGATTTGACGAGGTAACAGCCTGAGGGGGGGATAAATATGGACGGTACTGCGGTAATTGCTTCTATGATATTTCTGTGTGTCGGTATACTGATGGTTATGGTATTTTCGGAGCCTTTAAAGGTTATCGGAAGGGTACTGTTGGGAGCAATTCTCGGAATGGTAGGAATATATGCGGTTAATATGATGTTCCCGTCTGTAAATATCGGAATAAATTTGTTGACCGCATCTGTAACTGGTATTTTGGGAGCGCCGGGATTTGCGGTTCTGATAGTTGCGGGACTTGTTTTGTGATGACTGTCAAACTTGACAAAAAGTTACGGCTTTTATATAATGATTTTTGAGATAGTATATAACTGCCATTTGGAGTTGAAGTTGTTGTTTGAAACATTTTTGCAAAAACTTACATCAGAATTATCTGAAAAACAGTATAAATTGATTTATATTGAAAAAGTAGACAGTCAAAAAGAATATATGGCTTTATTTCTAAAGGATGAAAGCCCCATATTAAGCTTTGTTTCCGTAGTCGATTTTGGAAAAAACGGCGTGATTGACGGATATACCGAAAAACTGAATGGGATAATGGAGGAACTGCTGAACGACAATAAAGAATTTTTTAACAATGCGGTGTGTGTAAATATACTTTATTCAGACTGCGTTGACAGTGTTAAAAAATTTGCGGACGGCATTGGAAATTTACGAGACAGTAATATTCATAATATATGGTGGTATACGGACGGAAATATAGTCGGATACGGCTGCGGACAGCCAAACAAAATACTCGGCATTGAAAAATATGTAAAAAATGCTTTGGATTCGGATTTTTATGAACCGAATAGAAATATTGAAGATATAAATAAAATGAAAAATCAGCTGTCTGCTCTTAGGTCTGAGGGAAAGTTTCCGATTGTTATGACTGCGATATTGGCGGCTGATATTTTTGTATTTTTAATTCAAACCATATTCGGCCTTGAAAATAATTTTATACTTAAATACGGTATAAACGGAGACATGATATTTTACGGAGGTCAGTATTATAGGCTTATTACATACATGTTTATACACAGCGGATGGGAACATATAGCTTTTAACTGTATTAGTTTATACATATACGGAACCAGAACGGAAAAATATTTCGGCAAAGCGGGGTTTTTTGTCACATACTTTTTGTCGGGAATACTCGGGGGAATATTATCGGCCGCATTAAACGGAGGATATGCCGTAGGCGCGTCCGGAGCAATATTCGGGTTAATAGGCGCGGTTCTTATCCTGTCTAAAATGAAACACCGGAATATAGACGGATTGGGATATATGACTATGCTTATAATTGCGGTAAGCAGCATAGGTATGGGAATGATGACGGCAAATGTTGACAATTTCGGGCATATAGGCGGTTTTATAGGCGGAATAATAATAGGTTACGCAGCTTGCAGACTGAAAAAGGAATAATGAGGATATAATCATGTATATTAATAATATACGGAGTTGATTATATGACTGTTAATTATTGCGGACTTTCTGAAGCATATAAAAAGATAGTAACCGAATGTTATCCATCGATTGAGGCGCATATTAAAATAAGATGCAGTGAATATCTGGATGAATATTTCAGACGAAGGCGAATTATACCCGAGTTGGCGGACGAGCATTTTTTCAGTGATTATTTTTTAAAGTGGCTTCCTTATAAAGTGTGTTTGGAAGACACAGACGTTATAGACTCGTTTTATTCGTCTGCCGAGGAGTATATAAGACTGACGGATATGATAAACGGTACGTCGGCGCATAAACGCTTTTTACTTGTAGATTCAAAGGTAAAATATGAAACCGCAAGGCTTATGATGCTGAAAAGGAATATAGTAGAATACAATAACAGCTTTATTATTTCCAAAATGCCGTGGATAATAGACTTTGATAAGTATAAGACGAAGAAGAAAGCGTCCGCAGAGGACGATGAACACGATAACGGACGGTTTAAAGTAGAAAGCTTTTTTTCCGGAAATTCCGTTGTTCTGAAAAAAATAAACGGCGGATATTTTATAAGGCTGTTTTTCAGTAAAGATATTATGGACCTAATTGATGAAAAGGATATTTTCGATATAAGCATAATAAAAAGCAAAAAGAACGGTAAATGGGTTCTTGACGAAATAAACGGGTGTTATACAATAGGGTAAAGGTAATTTATGGAACTGAATTATATTAATAAGTTGATGTCGGAAGCCTCTTCCGAAAGGTTTTCGGGAAGAAAAGTTGTTTTAGGAGAAGGGAACCCTAAATGCAATATTATGCTTATAGGAGAAGCTCCAGGAGCCGATGAAGAAGAACAGGGGCGTCCGTTTGTTGGCAAAGCCGGAAAAAATCTAATGGGGTTTTTAAATACGGCAGGTTTGAAAAGAGAAGACGTTTATCTGACAAATGTAGTTAAGATAAGACCTTTTAAACTCAGCGCAAAAACAGGCGGAAAAATAAACAGGCCTCCTGAAAGAGAAGAAATAAATTTTTTTATTCCGTTTTTGAAAATGGAAATAGAGGCTGTTAATCCGAATTTGATTGTAACATTGGGGAACGTTCCTCTGCAAGCTGTTACCGATGACAAAAAAGCAACCATAGGAGAGTATCACGGGAAAATAATTTGCGTTGGGGAAAGCAGGGTTTTTCCTATGTACCATCCGGCTGCCATAATATATAACAGAGGTCTTGAGGACGTATATTATAAAGATATTGAGAAACTTGTAGATAACTTGTAATTTTTTGTGGGGGGGGCAAAATAACATGGTTAAGAAGAATGTTATGCTGTCGGAGAAGGTTGCCGAACAAATACTGAAGATGATAACTATAGAAAAGAAGTTTAATATTGGGGACAAGCTTCCCAATGAAAACGAACTTTCAGAGGAATTGGGCGTAAGCCGTACAACTTTGAGAGAAGCCGTAAAATTTCTTATTGCGCACAATGTTCTTGAAATAAAAAGGGGCAAGGGAACTTATGTAGCGGACAATAAGGACTTGAATGAAGATTACGGTCTAAGCGAACTGGAAAACCTTGTAATGGACTCTATGGATTTCTTTGAAACAAGAATAATGCTGGAGCCTACAATGGCTAATTATGCGGCAAAAAGAGCGACTGTCGATGACATAAAAGAGTTGGAAAGGATAGACAGTATAATAAACGAGGTTATAGACGATGTCGAAAAACGTACCGAATACGATCTTCAGTTCCATTTTGCAATTGCAAAGGCCACAAAAAACGAATTTGTTATAAATGTTATGCCTATTATATTTTCGGGAATGGATATGAAACGTATATTCCGAATTGTAAGCAGCGAAGTAAAATCTTACACAATCGACGATCATAAAATGATTATCGAGTTTATTAAGCAAGGAGACGCAGCCGGAGCGGAAGCGGCGATGAGGATGCATATTCTTCATGCGTTTAATCTTGCTAAAGATCTCGTTAAATAAAAATAACACGAATGAGGTTAAAAACTCATTCGTGTTATTTTTTAGCTTTTAATACACTTATTTATTTGATTTAAGATAATCATCAATTGCAGCAGCGGCTTTTTTACCTGCTCCCATTGCAAGGATTACGGTAGCGGCTCCCGTAACGGCGTCTCCGCCTGCGTAAATACCGGTTCTGCTCGTCTGCATAGTTTCTTCGTTTACAACAAGGCAACCATGCTTGTTTACTTCTATACCGGGAGTAGTTGTTCTTATGAGAGGGTTGGGAGATGTTCCTAATGCCATAATTACAGTATCGACATCAAGTTCGAATTCACTGCCCTTTATCTCGATAGGTCTGCGTCTGCCGGAGGCGTCGGGCTCTCCGAGTTCCATTTTTATACATTCCATTGATTTTACAGCGCCGGAACCGTCGTTGTTTATTCTGACAGGATTGTTAAGCAGCAGGAACTGAATACCTTCTTCTTTAGCATGATGTATTTCTTCTTTTCTGGCAGGCATTTCTTCTTCGGAACGTCTGTATACAATATAAACGTTTTCCGCGCCGAGACGTTTTGCACATCTGGCTGCGTCCATAGCAACGTTTCCGCCGCCTACTACGGCAACGTTTTTGCTGTGTTTTACAGGTGTGTCGTATTCGTTTCTATACGCTTTCATAAGATTTATTCTTGTGAGGTATTCGTTTGCGGAATATACCCCTGAAAGAGCCTCGCCGTCAATGCCCATGAAAGAAGGAAGACCTGCGCCTGTTCCTATAAATACGGCTTTGAAATCCATTTCAAAAAGCTCGTCAATCGTAAGAACTTTTCCTATTACCATATCGGTTTTGATTTCCACACCGTGGGCGGAAAGACCGTCTACCTCGTGCTGAACAATTGCTTTGGGAAGTCTGAATTCGGGTATACCGTATACAAGTACGCCGCCTGCCGTATGGAAAGCTTCGAATATTGTTACCTGATAACCTGCCATAGCAAGGTCGCTGGCGCATGTAAGGCTTGAAGGGCCTGAACCTACAACGGCAACTTTAATTCCGTTAGATTCGGGTTTAACAACTTCTTCATTGCCATTTGCTATGTACCAGTCGGCTACAAATCTTTCAAGACGGCCGATAGCAACGGGTTCGCCTTTTATTCCTCTTACACAGTGCATTTCACACTGAGTTTCCTGTGGACAGACACGTCCGCTTATTGCGGGAAGAGCGTTTGTTTTTGTTATAACTTTGTATGCTCCCGCAAAATCACTTTCAGCAACTTTTGAAATAAACTCCGGTATATGGATATTGACAGGACAACCTTGTACGCATGGCATGTTTTTACAGTTAAGACATCTTTTTGCCTCGTTTACAGCCATTTCTTCCGTATATCCGAGAGTAACTTCTTCAAAATTTTTATTTCTTATATCCGCCGCCTGTTCGGGCATCGGAGTTTTTTCCATAGCCATATTTGCCACTTTACAGTCCTCCTTATTTAATGAGCTCGTTGGCGAGCTTATCCATTCTGCATACATGGGATTCTCTGTTTTCGCTCTCCTGAGCTTTGTAAGCTGCGTTTCTGTTCATAAGCTCGTCGTAATCTACCTGGTGTCCGTCAAAATCGGGTCCGTCAACGCAGGCAAATTTTATTTTTCCGCCTACTGTAACACGGCATCCGCCGCACATTCCCGTACCGTCAACCATTATCGGGTTAAGGCTTACGATAGTTTTGATTCCGTAAGGCTTCGTTGTAAGGGAGACAAACTTCATCATCGGGATAGGGCCGATGGCAATTACTGCGTCATATTTATTTCCGGCTTCGATAAGTTCCTTGAGTTTATCTGTTACAAATCCCTTTTCTCCGTAAGAACCGTCGTCTGTCATAATATAGTAATTTGTGCTGTTTGCACGCATTTCGTCTTCAAGGATTACAAGATCCTTTGTACGGAAACCTGCGATAACATCTACTTCACGTCCGTCTGTAAAAAGCGTTTTTGCCTGAGGGAAAGCAATTGCACAGCCTACGCCGCCGCCTACTACGGCAACCTTTTTCAGACCGTCAAGCTCTGTGGGAGCGCCGAGAGGGCCTACAAAGTCAAGAATATACTCGCCTTCGTTTTTCTTTGCGAGAAGTTCTGTCGAAAGGCCGACCTTCTGGAAAATAATAGTTACCGCTCCTCTTTCTTTATCTGTATCGGCAATTGTAAGAGGGATTCTTTCTCCTTCTTCATCTATACGGAAGATAATAAACTGTCCTGCCTTTGCTTTTTTTGCAATAAGCGGAGCTTCTATATCCATCAGTGTTACAGAAGGATTAAGTTCTTTTTTTCTTAAAATTTTAAACATAGCAAAACCTTCCTATTTTAAATATTTATTTGATTTTAAGCGAATTAAAGTAATTATACTATAACAATTTTAATATATCAATAATTTAGACAAATGAATAATAATTGTCTGATAATGTAAAAATAAACATAGTCATGCCATAGCTGTCGGGTAATTTAATTTGTTGGAACTTTCGGTTTGACGTGCTATTATTAGGATTAAGAGGTGATTACAAATGAATTTTGATTCGATAGTAGACGTTGTAAATACGCTGAGAAGCGAAAACGGATGTCCGTGGGACAGGGCGCAGACTTCGGAGAGCATGAAAAAGTATATAATTGAAGAGGCATATGAGACGGTACAGGCTATAAATGATAATGATAAAAAAGAACTTTGTGAAGAATTGGGAGATTTGTTGTTTCAGGTTGTTTTCCAGGCGCAAATAGCAAAGGAAAAGGGTCTGTTTGACATAAACGATGTAATCGACGGTATATGTTCGAAAATGATAAACAGACATCCTCACGTTTTTAGCGGAAACAGCGGTGAAGACGAAGTCGGCAATAAAACGGCGGCTGATGAAGCTTTAAATAAATGGGAGGATAATAAGAAGAAAGAGAAAGGCTATGCAAGGCAGACGGATGTGTTAAGGGCGATACCGGAGGCTTTACCTGCTCTTATAAGGGCGGAAAAAGTATTGTTTAAAGCTGAAAACGCAGGTCTTGATATGGCTGAGATTGACGATACATATGTCGACCCAAGGATGTTGGCGGAAGAAGTACGTTCGGCTTATGATAAACCCGATGAGGAAAAAGTGGGCGATATAATACTGAAGATGACCAATATTTCAAGGAAAATGCAATTAAATACAGAGTTTTCCTTGACAAAATCAATAGAAAAGTTTATAAATAAATTTGAATATATTGAATCATCGGCTGAAAAGAATAATTTACAACTGAAGGTAATGTCGGCGGAGAACAAAAAAGAGCTCTGGAAACCTGATGTACAATCAGCTGCAGATGAAAAATAATAAAATTTAAATAATTTTGAGAGTATTTTGAGGAGGACAAAAAATGAACAAGACTGAATTAGTAGCCGCAATTGCAGAAAAGGCTGAATTAAGCAAGAAAGACGCAGAAAAGGCTTTAAAAGCATTTGAGGATGCTGTTACAGAAGAACTTATAAAGAACGGTAAGGTACAGCTTGTCGGCTTTGGAACATTTGATGTTGCCGAAAGAGCAGCACGTGAAGGACGTAACCCTCAGACAGGAGAGCCTATGCCTATCGCCGCTTCTAAAGCTCCCAGATTTAAAGCAGGTAAAGCGTTAAAAGACGCTATCAATGCTTAATTAAAATTTGAAATAATCGGCCGTCCGGAAAAAGGACGGTCTTTTTGTTAGAGGTGATAAGATGAGACTTGATAAATATCTTAAGGTGTCCAGAATAATTAAAAGACGTACAGTAGCAAACGAGGCATGCGACGCCGGCAGAGTAACAGTCAACGGGAAGGTCGCAAAGGCCGGTACGGAGGTTAAAATAGGGGACGTTATAGAAATAAAGTTTGGTAATAACACAACAAAGGTTGAAATACTCGACATCAGTGAGACGCAAAAGAAGGATGCTGCGGCGTCAATGTACAGAAGCGTAGAATAATACAAAGTAAAATACCGGTTGCCGCATTATCGGCGGCGAATGGGGACAAATGGTAATATACACGGCGGAAAACATATATATTATTATATAGGTTTTCCGTTTTTTTTATTTAAAACCGAATTGGAGGATAAGAAATGAGCCAGGAAACGAACAATATCAGACACAGAATAATACTGGACGAGAGAGAACGACTGTCTGTAACGGGAGTAACAGATGTAATAGCGTTTGATGAAGAAACTATTACTGCCGATACCGACATGGGGGTTATAACCATAAGAGGCGAGAACCTCCATATAAGCAAGCTTAACTTGGAAGACGGTATTTTACAGACCGACGGAAATATAGACGGGATAGAATACAGCGACGGAAATATGGCTTCAAAAGGAGGATTTTTACTTGGACGAATATTTAAATAAGGGGATAGAGCGGTGATACTGTCTATTGACGAGCAGATAGATATTTTTATTTTGGTTTTTTCTGCCGGCATTATTTCCGGAATAATTTATGACTTACTGGAAATTTTAAGGATGAATATAAAACACTGCAAAGCAATGATATATACAGAAGATATAATTTATTGGATTGTGATTATAGTTTTGCTTTTTTTAGTTCTTCTTGATAAAAATTATGCTGAAATAAGGTTTTTTAATATAGCCGGATTTTTTTCGGGGATGATTGTATACGGATTAGTTTTCAGTAAAATCATTAAGAAAATAATTATTACTGTTTTAAAATGGATAAAATGTATTTTAAATCTGCTTTTTGAGATAATAATGACGCCGTTAAGACTTATATGGATTATTATAGGGAAGCCTGTTATGACGGTCGGTAATTTTACAAAGGGATATTTGAAAAAACTATTGCATTTGTGTGATTATTATGCAAAAATAAATAAGAAGAAACTATCCGCTCAAATGCGGTTTATTAGACGGAAAAAAGATAAAACGGAGTCTTGATAATGGCGGCGGAAAATAATAAAAAACAAAAGATAAAGAAAAAAAAATCATCAACTTCAAAATTTGTAGGCTTTATACTTGCGGCGTTCAGTGTTTTTGTCGTTGTAAACATAGCTATACAGCTTAACACATATGTGTCTTTGAAGGCTCAGAAAGATGATTTGGAAAACCGTATTGAAGAGGAAAAACAGAAAAAGGAAGAGTATAACAACCAGATGGAATATTACAGCACGGACGAGTATATAGAGAAGATAGCCAGAGAGCAGCTGGGGCTTGTTATGCCGGACGAAATTGTATTCAAAGTTGACAATTGATAAAAATTTTTAAAAAATTTAAAAATTTTTGTTGACATGCGTTGGTTTTATGTGTATAATAACGCTTGTGTCAGTGATGTGGCGGAGTAGCTCAGTTGGCTAGAGCACACGGTTCATACCCGTGGTGTCGAGGGTTCGAATCCCCCCTCCGCTATTTTTTTGGCCGGTTGGTCAAGCGGTTAAGACGCGGCCCTCTCACGGCTGAAACAAGGGTTCGATTCCCTTACCGGTCATTATATATTCATATTAAATTTGGGAGTTTAGCTCAGCTGGGAGAGCATCTGCCTTACAAGCAGAGGGTCACAGGTTCGAGCCCTGTAACTCCCATTTTTTTGTTTAAAAAACTTCAGGAAGCCATGTCGTCTTTGTGGCTTCCTTTTTTACTACATAAAACGGTTTTATTTTGAATAAGCTAAGGAGAATAGGAATATGGTTATATTGGTTGTCGACGGTCAGGGCGGAGGAATAGGAAGAGCTGTTATAGAAAGGCTGAAATCCGAGATAGGTCCGGAACATGAAATAATGGCTGTGGGAATTAATGCTATGGCTACTATGGGAATGATGAAAGGCGGAGCAAAAAATATCGCTACAGGTGAGAATGCGGTTATTTTTAATGCGCAGAGAGCCGATATTATTGTCGGCAGTATAGGAATAGTGGCGGCAAATTCAATGTTTGGGGAGCTTACGCCTGCTATGGCAAATGCTGTCAGTGAAAGCCGCGCCGTAAAGGTTCTTATACCGCTTAATAAGTGCGGACTGAGAGTTGCCGGCGTTTCGTCAGATACGCTTCCGGCGGTTATGGACGACGCTGTCAGAATGGTTAAAGAAATTTTAGATAAAAAATCCGCCGATAACAGATGCAGTTAACAATAACAATAAGGAGAGGATAAATTGGATTTTATATCCCTGTTAATGATTGCAGTCGGACTCGCTATGGACGCATTTGCCGTTTCTGTTGCCAACGGGATAACAGTTAAAAACTTTGATAAAACTCTTGCCATAAGACAAGGAGTGTTTTTCGGAGCGTTTCAGGCGCTGATGACGTCGGCAGGATGGTTCGTCGGGCTGGGTCTGAAGGAGTATATTGAGCGGTTTGATCACTGGATAGCATTTATACTTCTTGGTTTACTTGGGATAAATATGATAAAGGAATCGGTTTGCGAAAAAGATGAGGGAGAATGTTCGGCTGTACGTCTTTCTTACCCAAAGCTTACTGTGCAGGCTGTTGCGACAAGCATAGACGCTTTTGCGGTCGGAATAAGTCTTGCGCTGTTATCTATTAACATATTTTATGCAGCCGGAGTTATAGGAGCAATAGCTTTTTTGTTTGCGCTTACAGGAGGAAGTCTGGGGAAAATAGCAGGAGAAGCGGTCAAAAAACAGGCAGGTGTTTTGGGAGGAATAATACTTATACTGATAGGGGTTAAGATACTGGTGGAACATGTGATTTTTTAGGAGGCATTTCCATGGAATTTATTCTTACTTTCGATAATAATATTATTAAATTTGTTAATGAACATATGAAGAACCGCGTCATGGATAAAATAATGAGGTTTGTTTCGGCATTGGGAAATAACGGCGCATTGTGGCTTGGGATAGCCTTTGGACTGATTCTGATGGGAAAAGAGAAAAGAAGGATAGGTACGCTTATGCTTTTATCTCTCGGTCTTGAGGCGTCCGTATGTAATCTTGTAATAAAACCGACTGTTGCAAGGGTACGACCCAATGACGCCCATGGACTTGAAATTACCATTGACAGGCCGACGGATTATTCTTTTCCTTCAGGACATACTGCCGCCGCCTTTGCAGCTGCGGCAAGCATGTATATGTCTAAAAAGAAGCCGGGAATATGGATGTTTTATTTTGCAATTGTAACGGGTTTTTCAAGAATATATCTTCTTGTACACTATCCGATAGACGTTATAGCAGGCGCGGCTCTCGGCGTAGTTTCCGCTTTTACGGTGAACCGTATAGGAAATAAAAAATATAAAAAAGTAAAAGGATAATTATGTAGAATTATATTGTATTTGGAATTTAATAGTGTTACAATTCTTCTGTTGCGTTTTAGGGAGGTATTAATTATGGAACGGAAGACAATGGATAACCCGATGGGGTATGAGCCTGTCGGTAAGCTGCTTAAGAAGTTCGCTGTACCTTCGGTTATAGCGATGTTGGTTAACTCGATATACAATATTGTTGACCAGATATTTATCGGACAGGGCGTAGGGTATCTCGGAAATGCCGCTACAACCGTGGCTTTGCCCATTACTACTATTGCTCTTGCCGTAGCCATGCTTATAGGGGCAGGAGGAAATGCCTTTGCGGCAATAAAACTCGGTGAACAGAAAAAAGACGTTGCCGAAAGAACTTTGGGAACGGTATTTTTTACTATGATTATTATAGGCATATTGATGGCTGTTTTCGGACTTATTTTTCTTGTACCTATGCTTAATCTTTTCGGAGCTACGGAAAATAACCTGCAATATGCGATTGATTACGCTTCTATTATTCTTATAGGCATACCGTTTGTGCTTTGCGGAGTCGGAGGATCAAACTTTGCAAGAACCGACGGAAGTCCTAAAATAGCCATGGTCAGCATGGTTGTCGGAGCGGTTATGAACACTATACTGGACCCTATATTTATTTTTGTATTCCACTGGGGCGTAAAAGGTGCGGCTATTGCAACGATTATGGGTCAGATAGCAACGGCGATAATAATAATGAGATATTTTGTTAAAAGCGGAAATATGAGATTTAAAAAGGAATATCTCAGGTTTGATTTCCCCTTGCTGAAGGCGTCTATAGCGCTTGGCGTATCAAGCTGTATTACACAGGTATCTTCGGTGTTTTTGCAGATAGTACTTAATAATTCCCTTGTCAAATACGGAAATATGACTGATGTAGGCGGAGACATTGCTCTCAGCGCCATGGGAATAGTAATGAAGGTCAGTATGATACTTATTGCAATAAATATAGGAATAGGAACAGGTGCACAGCCTATTTTGGGATATAATAAAGGCGCAGGTAACTATTCGAGAATACAGAAAACATACATACTCGCCGCGGTAGTTTCAACAATTGTATCCGTAGTGGGCTGGGTTGCATGTGTGGCTTTCCCTCAGTATATTATTGCCATATTCGGTAATGAAAACGCACAGTTTACAAGCTTTGCGGTAATGTGCCTCAGGATTTATATGTTCGGAATATTTACGTCCGGATTCCAAATGGTAACTACAAGTTACTTCCAGGCTACAGGACAGGCTCTGAAAGCTTCGGTGCTTTCAATGCTCAGACAGCTTATAGTTCTTATACCGCTTATACTTGTACTTCCTTTGTTTATGGGGCTTAACGGAATTATATATTCGGGGCCTATAGCGGATTTTGTCTCAGCCGCTATAATTTTAGTATTTGCCGTAATAGAAATAAAGAAACTGAATATAAAAGTTGCGGAGGAAAAAGGAAGCTTAACGGCATGATGTAAGACATTATGTGATTAAATTAAGAATAAAATATATAAATTTGTATAAAAGCACTCTAAAGGCATCTTTAGGGTGCTTTATTTTGGGTATTTTAGTTGAAATAGGAACTGTTTGATGATTAAATATATTGCATTGATTAGTTAAAAATGTTATTATAATAAAAGATTTAGCTATAAGCTAATGGGGAATAACTTTATATTTCACAAGGAGGAAATTAAGCATGGCAGATTTCAGTTTTAAATACGGCGATGGACATATGGACTTTTCATTCCCGGATGAGGATATTATTAAGGTTATAGAGCCGGCACACGTTGCCATTCCGGAAGGAACGGAAGAAGAAAAAATAGCAGAGGCTATAAATAACCCTCTTGGCACAGGAAAGCTTGAAGAAATAATAAAACCGACAGATACAGTATGTATACTTGTTCCCGATATGACAAGACAGTGGGGAAGACCTGCTCAGATTATGTCTGTTCTTGTTCCCATGCTTGAAAAAATCGGTGTAAAAGATGAAAATATGCTCATAGTTTCGGCTACGGGTACTCATAAAACACAGACTCCCGAGGAACATGCGCTTATAGTAGGACAGGATATATATGACAGAATAAAGATGGTTGACCATAACTGTGATGAAAATCTCCAGCTTGTCGGCACATCATTCAGAGGAAACGAAATTTGGGTAAACAAAACTGTTATGAGCTATGATAAGAAAATCATAATCGGTTCTACAGTATTCCACTTCCTCGCAGGTTTCGGCGGTTCAAGAAAATATGTTCTTCCCGGTATTGCAGGAAGAGATACGATTATGAGCAACCACTCACAGTATTTTGCAGAAGGCGGAGTAGGAAGCGGACAGAATCCTCTTGTATCTCCCGGAAGATATGAGGATAACCCTATCAACCGTGAAATGTTTGAAGCTGCTGAATTTGCGGGTATTGACTTCAATATTACAGGCGTTATCGGTCCCGATAAGAAAATTGCATTCTGCTATGCGGGAGATATCCACAAGAGCCACGAGGCTGCTGTTGAAAAATGCCGTTTATTCGACGGAGCCGTTGTTGATGAACCCGGAGACATGGTAATAGCGTCAGGTATGGGATTCCCTAAGGACATCAATCTTTACCAGACAGCTGCAAAACCTATGAATAACGCTGTAGGAGTACTTAAAAAAGACCCTAACTCGGTTATGATAGTTGCTTCTGAATGCCGTGAAGGAGTAGGAAGCGCGGATACAGACAGAATGTTACATGACTTTGACAATGCGCATGACCGTGAAGTATATACAAGAGAAAACTATACAATAGGACTTAACGTTGCTTACTTCTTTACACAGTACGCAGAAGATTTCCATGTAATTCTTGTATCGTCTCTTGACCCTGATCTTTTCAAGAAGACAAAGGTTCATACAGCAAAAGATATTACAGAAGCTATAGAGCTTGCTAAAAAACTTACAGGAAAAGAACACTTTAAAGCATATATTATGCCTTATGCGGCAAGTACATGCGGTACAGTGAAACATTGATATAAAAATATAAAGGCAGGCGTTTAAATACGTCTGCTTTTTAACCAGCAATTATATTGACAAGTAAATTGTCAAATTGTATTATTGAAAATAATTTAAAAATTATTTTATATTATTGGTGGATTATTAATGGAGGAGGAAGTACGACAATGGCAAAATATACGTTTGCATACGGCAATGGCACAGTTGACTTTGATTATCCCGAAGAAGAAGTAATCAAAGTCCTTGAACCTGCTGAACTTGAAAAATCAACAAAAACAGAAGAGGAAATAATAAGAGACGCTATAGAAAATCCTATCGGCTCTCCGAAACTCGAGGAAATTATTAAACCGGGACAGTCGGTATGTATTGTTGTTCCCGACGTTACAAGACTTTGGGCAAGACCTTCCGTAATTGTCCACATTCTTGTTGAAAAGCTTGAGAAAATCGGCGTAAAAGATGAAGATATACTCTTTATTTCAGGCGTCGGCACACACAGACTTCAGGAAGAAGAAGATTTTGAAAATCTTATCGGAAAAGATTACTGCGCAAGATTTAAACATCAGAACCATTACTGCGACAGCGATGATTTCGTAACATGCGGAACAACATCAAGAGGAAATGTAGTTGAGCTTAATAAATTTGCTATGGAATGCGACCACAGGATACTTGTAGGCGGTATTGTATTCCATTTCCTTGCAGGCTTCGGCGGCGGAAGAAAAATGGTACTCCCCGGAATTTCAAGCAGAAATACAATTAACTTCAACCATAAGCTTTACTTTAAGCCGGGTCCGGCAGGCAGCGGAGCTGTTGAATCATGCGCTAACGGTATAACTGACGGAAATCCTTGCCATGAGGATATGGTTGAGACAGCAAGATTTGCAAATATTTCTTTCATTGTTAACTCTGTAGTTGACAGAACTAATACTATAGCAGCTTGCTTTGCAGGTGATCTTGAGAAAGCTCATAAAGAAGGCTATGAGTTTGTTAAGAAACTTGACGGTGTTAAAATCAATGAAAAAGCCGACCTTGTTATCGCATCGGCGTGTGGATATCCTAAGGATATTAACTTCTATCAGACAGGCGCTAAATCACTTTTCAACGCTATCGGAGCAGCTAAACCTAATGAAGGCGTTGTAATCATCGTATCACAGTGCTCAGAAGGCTGGGGAAATCCCGACACAGAGAAGTTTGCTATGGAATTTGATAACATGCTCGACAGGGAAATATTCCTTAGAGATAACTTCGGTATCGGAAGATATGTAGGATACAGAATTTTTGAAGCTGCCACACAGGTACACTTCATAATCGTATCCGATATGGAACCCGAAGGATTTGCAAAGACAGACATCATTCCTTGCAGAACTATTGAGGAAGCTATTGCAAAGGCTCATGAAATTACAGGAAAAGAAAAGATGTCAACATATATCATGCCTTTTGCAGCAAATACAATGGCAAGTACAGATTTATAAGATAAATTTCTGTAGTAATTCCAATATACAATTAATTCTATGTAATAAATTTACAAGGAATTTTAACTACGATTTTAATAGAAGTATTGTTATTTTCAGACACAGAAAGTTTTTCTGTGTCTGTTTTTTCTTATAAGCCTAAACTTAGTATATATTAGAAAATTAAAAAACTTATAGATATATGCTTGAAATATAACGATAAATTTGTGCATAAAATGCATATTGTATTTATATTAAAACTATTATTTACAATTTGGTTATGGTATGTTAGAATTAAATTACAAAATATAATTTAATAGCGCTATTATTATATTTCATTTTGGACTTAGTGTAAGCTACAATTTAAGGGGAGGCTAAACTATGAAAAAGCAAGGCGAGTTTTATTAACAATGGTAATAGCACTTGGAATGACAGTAACAGCATTTGCAGAAGAAAATGTTATTGCAAAAGAAGTAATCGATATGGGCGAGGATATGACTATTGAAGCAATGAATCTCGACACGGGTGAAGTAATGGAAGTGGCTCTGGTTGATTGTGTAAAAACGGTAGAAACACTTGAAGTTAACAATGCTAATGGGGATGAAACACAAGCAATAACTTTAGAAGGGGGATTTAAGGTACCTGATAACAATAGTAAGGCAATTGGACCCGGAGGTTCAACTGATGAAGGGTATGATGATTCAATATCTGTAAAAGCAACACTTCGTATTGAATTTGTAAAAGGAGAAACATCAGACGGAGTTGTAACATATTTATTAGAAAAAGCAAAAGGTAATTGGGAAATAGTTGACAATGCGGTAACTATATATGACAAGTCATTTGATGTTTCATGCTATGGTATCGGCTCTTTAGCTACAATGAAACAGCAGGATTTAGACAATAAAGTAGCTGATGATGATTATAGTTTTAGTATTACTACGTATTATGATGAACCTGTGCCTGAAAATGATCCAATGCCACTTGTTGGTGCTGGGATGGAGTGCTATGTTGAGCGTGAAGCATCGCCATGGTATTTTAGATTTAACAATTGTAAGTTGGGAGACTATGAATAATGAAACTTATCATGAAAAATTATGTTAGGATTGCAGTATATGAGTTTGTTTCAATAGTTTATTTATTTATATATACTGCGCTAATGAGATATATTGGCGATGATGGCAATCCATTTATTGAACATTTTTTCTGATATATTTTATAATACCCAATATATTATGGATTGTATTTGGTGCATTGATATCTAAATCTTTTGGTATAGTTGCTGAAACAAATAAAGAGAATTTAACACTATCAATAGAAAATTTAATTTTTGGAGTTGGAATTATTATTTTACTGATAATGTTAACTTTTGGTGTGATAAAACCTCATAAATACTTTGTATTTTGGGATAAATATTGTAGGATTCCATTGTTGATTTTATCTGGAGCTAATATAATGAATGCTTTTAAATATTTTCGACTTTATAAAAATTAAAATATTAAATAGAAAGGGATTGCTAATTAAAGCAATCCTTTTCTGTTTAACGTTAAAAATTCTATAGCACTTTTTGCAACCTTTTCGTCGGCTTGTTCGTCTAATGGGTGTAAAAACTAATAAAAAGCATTAAATCCGGATTGAATGGAGAAAAGTTTTTATGACGAATGAAGAATTTGCGAAGATAGCTACGGATACTGCGGAAGTTATGTACAGGGTATCTAAATCAATATTAAAGAGGGACGAGGACTGTGAGGACGCAGTGCATGAAGCCATTGTAAAAGCTTTTTCAAAGTTGTACAGTTTAAAAAACGACAGTTTTGCAAAAACATGGCTTATCAGAATAGTGATAAACGAATGCTATACTATATTGCGGAAAAGAAAGAGAGAAATATACAGTGAAGAAATAACGGAAGAGGAAGCTGAAAAGCAAGATTATTCCGAACTGTATACGGCTCTTAACAGACTTCCGGCTGATTATAGAGTAACGATAGTGCTTTACTATATTGAGGGATACTCCGTGAGCGAAACTGCGGATATATTGAAGGTCAGTGAAGGAACAGTAAAAAGCAGATTGTCCAGAGGACGAAAAAAACTGCGGAGCTTTTTGGAGGAGGATTTTTGATGAATAAAAACGAACTGAAAGAGTTATATCCGAAAATGTCCGAGCAGTTCATGGAAACTGTAAATAAATCTGTATCCGAGGGACTTAAAGACAACGGAAAGGTGATTAAGATGAAAAAGAGAATATTTACGGTATTGGCGGCAACATTTTTGATAGGCGTCAGCGTATATGCTTCGGGAAGAGCTGTTGGGGTACTATCTACTTCTAACTCGTTAACGGAATTTACCGACGCCGATGAAATAGAGAAAAGAGAAAGCGATATAGGCCTTGATTTTAAGCATGTAGATGAGTTTAAAAACGGATATATGTTTAAAAAGGGATGGATAACAAATTCCTCCGGCATTGATGAAAACGGCGTTAAATTAGATGACTCCAAAGAATTAACAATGGTTTATTCAAAGAATGAAAACGATATGTATTTAATAGTCGGTCCTAATAATACGGATGACGGAACTGCTGACAGAGAAATAACTGCAAGTTCTCAAATGTATAAAAATCTGCCTGTAGATTATGAAATGACAGAGCAGGATATCGAAGATCAGAAAAACGGCGTTTATGTATTCAGTGTGGGAACGGAAGAGGAAGAGATAACCGAAACGGAAATGCAGTTTGTAAGCTGGCATGAAGACGGAGTAAGTTATCTTATAATGCAGTACGGGAATGAAGTCAGTCTTGATGAGATGAAAGAAATGGCCGGGGAAATAATCGAAGCCGAGTAATGAAAAAACCTGCTTACTAATGTAAGCAGGTTTTATTTTATTCGGAAATATTATTGACGGTAAAAAGAAATTTACAGTCTACGGATTCGCCTAAATTATTTTTTTCCAAGACCTGAGAGTAATCGTCTATTTCGGGGTCGTTTATCAAAAATGCATAGGTGCTGTTTTTATCGGAGCCGTTGACAAGATATTTATATCTGTATTCAAGATAATCATCATAGTCGCCCTTGAATCTGTCCCTTGAAACATCTTCTACATAATAAAAATCTTCACCGTTATATGAAAGATAACCGTATATTGGATCGCCTTCAACTGTAAATGTTACAATAACTATACTGCCGGCAATATTGTTTTCAACATCACTTATAAATTTGTCATAAGAATTTTGACCGGATAAAACTGTGTTATAAGATAAAGCATAACAGTTTTTATCAAATGATTTGTCATAAGCGGCAGGGTACATCGAAAGAAGGTCTTTTATTTCATCAAGGGATTTGTGTTCCGATGAAAGTTCTGAAATCCAACGGTTTCCCAATTCATTTAATTCCTGACATGGGTCGTAGCTTGTGGAATATTTTGTTCCGTTTATTATAAGCTGTGGATTATATGCATTTATTTTTGTCTCTGAACCGTCAGTCATATATATGGTAAATTCTACGGACTGACCTGCGTATTCCTTTGAATCTTCATTATAAACGGTAAGTTTGCTTAAAATTTTTATCAACTCATCAATGTGGTTTTTATCATTTGTAGTAACCGTTTTATTAGGCGGCGTACATGTTACTTTAACGGAACTTATTTCGTCTGTATTAAGATTACCGAAAGGCTTTACTCCGGCTGATGAACATGAAATAATAATTGCGCAGGTAATAATGGATGCGAGTAACGCCAATAGCTTTTTCATTTATTATACACCTTCTCTGGCTGTTAAATATTTGTTCTGCTATTATAATAACACAAAAAGAGAATGTATTTCTTAAAAATAAGTTTAGGTTTTTTTAAAATAAAAGACGAAATCAAAAGATTTCGTCTTTAAAGGTTTTGTATTAAAAATTATGACTGCAAGCGAGCCGAAAATTATAAGTATTTTATGATTTATATACGCTTATATAAATTATTTTACTTTTGTGATATAGCCTGTTTTTCTGGGCAACGCAGGGGAAGGGGATGAAGCGGCGTATCCGAGAACACAATTACCTATACCGATATAGTTTCCTTCAATACCCCATTTTTTTAAAAGAGCTTTTCCGTCCTCTCTTTCAAAAGTTTCTTTTGCGCGATGTATCCAGCATGAGTCAACGTCTACACTTGCGGCGGCATTAAGAAGATTTCCCATTACAAGGCTTCCGTCGTATACGGCAGTCGGTCTGTCGGCGTCCGCAAGCACAACTATTACTGTAGGAGCGCCGTAAAAAGGAGTAGAGTCGGGCTTTCCGAATATTTCCGCATTTATTCTTTCAAGCTCGGCGATGTCATCTTTATTTTGTACTGCTATCATAATAGGACTCTGTTTTCCCATACCCGTAGGTGCGTATGTTCCCGCTTCCAGTATTGCGTCAAGCTCCTCGTCCCTAATCTGCTCGGATTTAAAATCTCTACAGCTACGGCGGGCTTTTAATGTTTCGAGAGTTTCGTTTTTAAGCATAAATAACAACTCCTTTATTCGGCAAGTTTTATACCTGTTTTAATAGCGCCTTTATCGCATCTGTTTCCCCATGAGTCTATGAGAACGCCGTCTCTGTAGACACATATTATTTCACAGTTGTTCGGACATTTTCCGCAGTTGGTATCTCTTGTTTTAAATTCCATATCCTCAACGGAGAAATCGAATTCTTTTCTTTTACTGCTTCTGCCAGCAAGTATTGCGGCGCCGAAAGCGCCCATAAGATGACCGTTTTCATCAACTATTATATCACAGCCGAGAGCTTCTTTAAAAGCCTGAGTAACGCCTGCGTTTTTACTTACTCCGCCCTGGAATACAACGGGAGCGACGATTTTTTTACCTTTGCCGACATTATTGAGATAGTTGTTTGCAACGGCTTTGCAAAGACCTGCTATTATATCCTCTTTAGGATGTCCCATCTGTATTTTATGTACAAGGTCTGATTCGGCAAAAACCGTACATCTTGCGGCAATCTGTGTAGGATGTTTGGATTTAAGAGCTATGTCGCCGAATTCCTCAACCTCTACGCCGAGCCTTTTTGCTTGGCTGGAGAGGAAAGAACCTGTTCCTGCGGCGCATAATGTATTCATAGCGTAATCTACGGCAACGCCGTTTTCAACAAGAATTATCTTCGAGTCCTGTCCGCCTATTTCAAGAATTGTACGTACTTCCGGATGTAGAGTAGTTGTTCCTACCGCATGGGCGGTTATTTCGTTTTTTATCATTGTTGCGCCTACCATTGCTCCGACAAGATTTCTTGCGCTTCCTGTCGTTCCCGTAGCCACGATTTTGAAGTTTTCTTTATCAAACTGTTCTTCCAACATTCCGAGAAGCTTTTTTGCGGAACCTAGAGGATTTCCCTCCGTCCATATATATGCGCTTGCAAGAATATTATTTTTTTCATCTATTATTACACCCTTTGTAGATATAGAACCTATATCTATTCCGAGATATGCTTCTTTCATAATACTACCTTCTTTCTCATACTGATCATATCGTAAAATGCTTCCAGTCTTGTATCAAGGCCGGTGTCGCTTGTCTGCGAATCGTATGTGAGATACAAAACGGGGATTTTATAGTCTGCGCTTATGTTTTGCAGTACAGGCATGATATCTATTTCGGGAGTACAGCCTGCTGATTTTATGTGAACAAGTCCGTCAAAACCTTTTGAAGCGTAATCCTTTGCACACCAAATATTGGCGGTCGATGTAGGCCCCATCTCGTATTTACAGTAGTCAGCCGTTTCAACGGCAAGATTTTTCGCTTTGTAACGGAAGTTTCTGTTGGTTATACTCATATATCTGTGCATTTCAACGCCCATATCAGCCAATTTCTGCTCAAGATTTAAATTGGAAAATGCGTCGACGGCGGTAAAATATTCGCCTATTACACCGACTCTCAACGGATTAGACGGTTTATCAAGCGGAATTTCATTGGCATACTTTTTGAATGTGTTATAAGCTTTATCTATCTCTTTTCGGCTTGTGGCAAGTTCCATGGCAGTAAGGAATTTTTTGTGCAGCTTTTTATAACTTCCTTTGTTTTTTTCAAAACCGCAGTTTTTATAGTATATACTTTCGGCGTCGTCAAGACATTCTATCATTCTTACGGCGTCCGTAAGTCCTTTTGTAGCCTTTGCCAAAGAACATTTCGGATTTATTCTTTTCAACGCTTTTATATAATCTCTCTTTTTTCCTGTACTGTATTCGGAAAAATTAATCATTTCAAATTCATAACCAAGACCTCGTAGGATTTCTTCCTGCAATTCTCCGTAATAACCGAGACGGCAAAGACCCATAGTCATAAGTATTGTGTCTGCTCCTGCTTCCAGTGCGTCCATCATACTGCCGAGGGTGCTTTTAAACGGAGTACATACAAAGTCAGGACTGTGTTTCGCGCCTCTCTCCATTGTACGAACAGTCATTTTAGGAGCCATGATATATTCCGTTTCCAGACCCTGCTCTATAAAATATTTAATGGCGTAGTTGTAGTGGCTGAATTCCGGAAATGTAACTTTTCTGCCTGATACCATTACAAATTGCCTCCTTTAAACTTTAGAATATCTATAAAACTTTCGAGACGTGTTTCCAGACCGGCAGTTCCGTCCTGGTCGTCAAGAACTATGTTAAGTATGGGTATACCGTGGAACTTTCTGATAATCATATCGTTTACCATGGAATCCGGACCGCATGGGAAAACGGAAAGTAAAACAATTCCGTCTATTTTATTATGGTTTAACTGAATACTTCCGACTATCTCCTTACTGAATTCCCATTTCAGAGTGGGCGATACTTTTACGCTTTGCTTTAAAGCGTCATGCCTGTCCACATTATCGGCATAAATCGGAACTGCGCCCATTTTTCTTAGATAGTTTACAACCGGTTTTCCTATATATGCATCCATTTCCACATAGCTGTGAGATGCGATAAGTATTTTAAGTCCCGGCTTTTTATAAAGCAGTTCGTTGGTTTTTAACTGGTTTTTAAGATATTCTGTTTCGGTCTTTTTTGCAGCTTTATAAGCCGAAAGAGCTTCTTTTTTTGTAAAACCGAGTTCTTCGCCAAGGACTGTAAAAGCCTTTTCTTCTGTCTGCTTCTGAAGCTCGTCAATACTGTAAGATATAAATTTTTGTCCTGTTTTTCTGAATATATTGCAGGTCATATCATACAATGCTTCAAATTTTGTACACATGTTGCGTTTAAGTCCGAAATTGCTTATTCTGGGAACAAGTATATAATCGCATTTGCCTATAAGGGAATTAACATGACCCATATAAATTTTAGTTGAAAGACATGCCTCGTCTATTGATAAAGCTGTACCGTTTTTAATGATTTCTTTGTTTGTAGGTTCGCTTACGATATACTTTATTCCAAGGTTTAAAAAGAAGTTTTTCCATAAAATTTCATATCTGAAATACAGCATGGCACGCGGAATACCGATTGTAATATTTCGCGAAACCACAGAGTTTGTTTTTTTCATATTATTACCTCTTGTATATTTATCATAAAAAAATTAAGCCGCGCTGTATAATAAAACGCAGAACGGTTTATTTTATATGTTTTTCAGTTTAAATGCAAGTATATCATAAGTCGGTTAAAGTATACAATTTTAAAAAGTAAGTAAAGTTCGATATTTGGACATAGAGCGAATTTTGGGTAAAAAAACAGCGGAAAATAATTCCCGCTGCTTTCTCAGATTTCTATTTTAATCAACTTATATAATGGCTGCGATGGGTCTATAGGAAGCGCTTTCAGTACAAAATTAAATATTCCTGTTTGCGTGGAAAGATAGAAGTCTCGTTCCGGACACTGTTGCTGGTTATCAGCCTTAAAAAAACGACGTCCTTCAAGATAACGAAGCTCCGCAAGCTTTTCTTTTATACAATAATCTTCCCCGTTGACAAGAGCTTTTATATATTCTGCACACCAAGTATCTTCCTCTGTAGGTTCTACTGCAGCCTTACCCATACATACGATAGATACTGTTTCCGGATTTTTTAATTTAATATATCTTGCTACGGCGTTTGCATTGACAAATGAAGCCGTGATTATTTCATCGGCGTTTACCGCATTAACAATGCCTTGAGTTCCGGCGCTTGTCGTGTGTATAATATTTTTGCCAGAAAAATCGGTATGCTCTATATTTGCAGGGGAATTGCCATAATCAAACCCTGGTACGATTACTTCGTTTCTTTCACCTACGAGTAAAGAATCGGGTATTTCGTTTTTAAGCCTGAATGCCTCTCTGACGCTGCCGACGGGATATATTGCTTCGGCTCCGTTGTTCATTATGAAGCATGCTGTGGTAAACGCTCTGAAAACATCTATTACGATAGTAAGACCCGTTGCTTTTTTCGCGCCGTCTATCAACTGGAGTATGTTTATATTCATTACTTAATTACATCCTTTAAAAAACTTTCAGCACCGAATGTTTCATTTATTCCGAGATATTCGGCAACGGTAGCGGCTATGTCGGAGAATTGCTTTCTTACTCCGAGGTTTACACCTTCTTTTATATTTTTTCCGTAAACCAAAAGAGGAACAAATTCTCTTGAGTGATCCGTACTAGGCGTAGTAGGATCGCATCCGTGGTCTGCTGTGATGATAAGTATATCGTCGTCTTTCATTGCGGACTTTATTTCGGGCAGTTTGCTGTCAAAATACATAACCGCTTCCGCATATCCTTTTACATCGTTTCTGTGTCCGTAAATCATATCTGTATCTACAAGATTTGTGAAGAGCAGACCTTCGAAATCTTTCTTTAAATATTCTATTGTTTTTTCTATGCCGTCGTGGTTGTTTGTGGTGTGATCGGTTACGGTCATGCCCCTATGCTCAAAAATATCTTCTATTTTACCTATGGCAACAACAGATTTTCCTTCGGCTTTAAGCAGGTCGAGGATTGTTTCGGAAGTCGGAGCCAGAGAGAAATCTTTTCGGCGTTCCGTTCTTGTATAGTTGCCGTTACCGTTTCCTATAAAAGGTCTTGCGATTACTCTCGCTACGGCATAGTCGCCTACAAGAATTTCCCTTGCTGTCTCGCACATTTTATAAAGCTCATCAACAGGGATAACGTCCTCATGGCATGCTATCTGGAATACAGAGTCGGCAGACGTATATATAATAGGATAGCCTGTTTTAACATGCTCGTCTCCCAGCTCGTTTATTATGGCAGTACCGGAAGCGGAAATGTTACCAAGCGTCTTTCTTCCGATAGCTTTTTCAAATTTATCCATAACTTCTTTCGGAAATCCTGTTTCCGTAAAAGTAGGAAATGGATTTTCCGTAACGATACCGGAGATTTCCCAATGTCCCGTAGTTGTATCCTTTCCGTTGGAAGCCTCTGACATTTTAGCATAACAACCCTTCGGGGAGTCCGTTTTTCCGAGAAGACAAATATCCTCGCCTTCAATATTTCCGAGACCTAATTCAGCCATATTAGGAACTGAGAAGTCGGGATATTCTTTTTTTATGTTAACGAGCGTATTTGAACCTTCGTCTCCGTATTTTGCGGCGTCGGGAAGTTCCCCTATACCTACGCTGTCAAGAACGATTATAGCTACTCTTTTCATTTGTTTTCCTCCTGTTTTATAATATCAAGAATTAACTTTGGATTTTCCGGTTTTTGATTTTTTATTTTAACTGCGTCAAGAATATATTTTGCGGCTGAAGTGCATTTTTCAGCAGTTGCCGAATATACTTCAGCAAGAATATCGCCTTTATTTACATAATCTCCGATACGTACTTTCATTATTATGCCTGCTCCGAAATCAATGTTATCGGATTTTGAAGCACGACCTGCTCCTGTTTCCAATGAAGCGCGTCCTATTTCGGCTGTATTCATCGAATAAACGTAACCGCTTTCCTCAGCCGCAACTTCGGACTTTTCAGACGAGAGCGGCAGAAGTGTATAGTCGTTTATTATTTCGGGATTTCCTCCCTGCTGTATAAGAAGCTCTCTGAACTTATCAATACCTTTGCCGTTAGCAATATTATCGGCAAGCATTTGCTTTGCGGATTCGACTGTATCGGCTTTTTTTGCGCTGATAAGCATATATGCGCCCAACGTAAGGGCTACGTCAAGAAGATCTCCGCCGACATTACCTTTAAGGATTTCAATAGCTTCGATAACTTCGAGAGAGTTGCCTATATTCATGCCGAGAGGTTGTTCCATGCTGCTTATTACGGCGGTAACTTCTCTGCCTACTGACTTTCCTATATCTGCCATCGTTTTTGCCAGAGATACTGCCGAGCCATAGTCTTTCATAAAAGCTCCGCTGCCGCATTTTACGTCAAGAACAATGGCGTCTGCACCTGCCGCGATTTTTTTGGACATTATGCTTCCCGATATGAGAGGAATATTCTCAACGGTTCCCGTAACGTCTCTTAAAGCATACAGCTTTTTGTCGGCAGGCGTTAGGTTATCGGTCTGGCTCATAAGCACTATATTACTCGTTTTTGCGAATTTAAGAGCATCGGCTTCGGTAATATCTATTTTAAAACCGGGTATGGATTCTAACTTGTCAAGGGTACCGCCGGAAAATCCAAGACCTCTTCCGCTCATTTTTACAACGGGAACACCGCAGCTTGCAACAAGTGGGGCAAGAATAAGTGTTGTTGTGTCGGCTACGCCACCCGTAGAATGTTTATCAACCTTTATTCCATCAACTGAAGATAAATCGAAATTATCGCCGGAGTTTGCCATCGCCATAGTTAAATCAGATGTCTCTTCATTATCTAAATTCTGAAAATAGATTGCCATAAGCATGGCTGAAATCTGATAATCGGGTATAGACGAATCTGTTACTCCTTTTACAAAGAAGTCTATTTCATCTTTTGTAAGCTTTCCACCGTCGCGTTTTTTTATTATTAAATCAACGATATTCATAATAAAGCCTCCTTTTGTTTAGACAGACTTAGTTTATGTTATTTATAAAATCAGTATATCACAGCAATGATGTTTATTCCATAAAAATAATAATGTTAATCAAATGCAAATAACGCATTAATTTCTTAAAGATATCCTTAATCTGACCTTAATTAATTGTTTTGTTTTTTTCATTCTTTGTTCATAATTTATACACATAATTATTGTATAGTATAGATGTATTAAAGATAAAGTCTTTAATACATACAGGAATTGCCCCATTTCTGTATAATACCCCCTTTAATTTAAAACTGTTTGCAAAAAAAGCGCTCGGACCCCTTCGGGCGCTTTTTTCTGCGTATACATTTAGGGAAATAAGAGCTGTATTATAAACTAAGACTATCAGTTTGAAGTATTCAAACTGATAGTTATTCCGATTATAAATTAATATTATTCCATATTACAGATTGTTTTTTACTTTTAAGCTATAATTATTGTATCGTATACAGCGGTTATTTATTGAGACTTTTATAAAAACATGATATACTTATTAATTAACGAAATAATTTATTAGGAGGATAAAGATGCCCGCAGATAGACAGAGTAGAATAAGAAATTTTTGTATAGTTGCGCATATAGATCATGGCAAAAGTACGCTTGCGGACAGGCTTATTCAGGCCACGGGTCTGCTTACGGAAAGAGAAATGCAAAATCAGGTTCTTGACAATATGGACCTTGAAAGAGAAAGAGGAATAACGATAAAAGCTCAGGCGGTACGTCTTATATATAAAGCCAATGACGGTGAGGAATATATTTTTAACCTTATCGATACTCCGGGACATGTAGACTTTAATTACGAAGTATCCAGAAGCTTGGCGGCGTGCGAAGGAGCGGTGCTTGTAGTTGACGCGGCACAGGGCATAGAGGCGCAGACTCTGGCTAACGTATATTTGGCAATTGACAACAATCTGGAAATTATGCCGGTAATAAATAAGATAGACCTTCCGAGCGCCAATCCTCAGCTTGTTATAAAGGATATTGAGGACGTAATAGGAATTCCGGCAGAGGACGCCCCTCTCATTTCCGCAAAAAACGGTATAAATATAGATGCTGTTCTTGAAAAAATCGTTCAGGATATTCCGGCTCCTTCCGGTGATGAAAACGCTCCGCTTAAGGCGCTTATATTTGACTCCATATACGACCAGTATAAGGGTGTTATAGTAATAATGAGAATTTTTGACGGTTCGATTAAAAAAGGAACAAAAGTTAAAATGATGGCAACGGGTAAGGAATTTGACGTTGTTGAGGTAGGAGTATTCGGAGCGGGAAGATTTATACCATGCGAAGAATTAAAGGCGGGAGACGTAGGCTATATGACGGCAAGCATTAAAAATGTTGCCGATACGCGCGTAGGCGATACTGTTACGGATTCGGAAAATCCTACGGCAGAGGCTTTGCCCGGATATAAAAAGGTAAACCCTATGGTATATTGCGGCGTTTTCCCGGCAGATAGCGCAAAATATACTGACTTAAGAGAAGCACTTGAAAAACTTCAGCTTAACGATGCGTCGTTGTTCTTTGAACCTGAGACATCGGTTGCCCTCGGATTTGGTTTCAGATGTGGATTTTTAGGACTTCTGCATTTGGAAATAGTGCAGGAAAGACTGGAAAGGGAATTTAACCTTGACCTCGTTACTACAGCGCCAAGCGTTATATATAAAGTATATCTTACGGACGGAACTATGATTGAACTTTCAAATCCGAGCAATATGCCTGACCCTGCAAGAATTGAAAAAATGGAAGAGCCTGTAGTAAGAGCCGAAATAATACTCCCGAAAGACTATGTCGGTGCAATTATGGAATTATGCCAGCAGAGACGAGGAGAGTACATCAGTATGGAATATATGGACGAAAACAGAGTTACTCTGCTATACCATATACCGTTGAATGAGATAATATATGACTTTTTTGATGTTCTTAAATCGAGAAGCAGAGGCTACGCGTCATTTGACTACAGTCTGATAGGTTACCAGGAGGCAACTCTTACAAAGCTTGATATTTTGGTAAATCGTGAGGTTGTAGACGCTTTAAGCTTTATTGTGCATTCTTCTGTAGCTGTTGAAAGAGGAAGAAAAATTTGTGAAAAGCTTAAAAAGGAAATACCAAGACAGCTTTTTGAAATTCCGATTCAGGCTGCAATAGGTGCGAAAATTGTTGCAAGGGAGACGGTAAGCGCTATGCGTAAAGATGTTCTCGCAAAATGTTACGGAGGAGATATTTCCAGAAAGAGAAAGCTTCTTGAAAAGCAGAAAGAAGGAAAGAAGCGCATGAGACAGATAGGAAATGTTGTTGTGCCTCAGGCAGCGTTTATGAGCGTTTTGAAGCTCGAGGAGGAATAAAGTATGACATGGGCTTAAAACCCAGTAAAATCAAGGCTTCCAGCAGTTTTTGAGGGCGATTTTCAAAGTTCCAAAAATTCGAATTTTATAGATGAAATAGCGCTTGAAAGTCAAAAAAACGCTTTCCTGGCAGTGAGATAGGCAAATCTCACTGCCTTTTTTCGTTTCTGAAAATCGACAAAAAGGTGGTTCCCAAATATATAACCATTTTTTGAAAAAATTTTTTCGACAAATTTTGGAAGGGGGTGAAAATCTTGAAGGAAAATGTCATTAAACAGTGTATGTTATAAGAGACATAATAGCCATGATAATGAGCGCTATATTTACAGTGTGGTTTTTTGAGTATGTCGGATGGCAGATTAGCCTTGGGGCAAAGTCTCCTGTTTATAAACTGCCAATCATTATAAATACGATACCTATTCTTATAAGCTATCTTTTAGGAACTTTGTATCTTGTCAGAGATTTGTTTAAGGACATTGCGATGGCGAAAAGCGGAAATAAGGAAGGGGGAGAGTAAACTATGCTGGCACTTATTGCAATTTTAGTTTTGATAGTTTCAATGGTTATAGGAGTACCTGTATATCTTGGATACTATATTGCTTACGCCTATATCGGGACTGCTTATATCGGGAGTGAATCCGATGCCGATATTTGATATGATGAATTCAATGACTCCGAAGGGAGCTTTGATTAATGCAGCTTTCATGATAGGAGCAAATTGCGCTATAGGAGATTTTTTTGCTTTTACATGCCAGACAAAACCTAAATTAGTATTACCGCTTATTATAGGGAAAATGCTGTCTGCCATATTGGCGTTGATAGTAGCGGTATTATTAGCCGATAAACTTTTAAAGACAAAAAACGATGGGAAGTGCAAAATAAAATATTCCGAAATGTAAAAGAAATTTTAATCAAGCGGCTCTTATAAACAGCGCCGCTTTTTTATTGTGCTAAAAGCACTTACAAGAATTTAGAATATATTTGCGTGTGGATAAGTCTTATTATAATGCAACTGTAAACCTAACTGTAAAAATATCATGCTATAAAAATTTAGAAACATAGTTAAATTACAAATACTAAATATAAAATAGACAGAAGAATTTAACCGGACGGTATTTTTTACAGTTGAAATATTCTTTAAATATCTTTATACTATCTTTATTTTAATTAAGATGTATTAATCCTCTCTTTATCTAAATTGTAGGATAATAAATAAGACAGACTATTATATATTTTAGCCTGCCTATTATAAATTTTTTATGCATATGTTTTGATTTTATAATTATTTTAAATAAATTTCCTTTGAGAGGGTGTAGAAATGGGAGAAAGAAGACCGATATCCGAAGAGGTTTTGGAATCGATAAACAGACAACAACAAGAGAATACAATGGGGAAGTTGAAAATATTTTTCGGATATGCAGCCGGAGTGGGAAAAACATACGCTATGCTGGAGGCAGCTCATACTGCGAAAAATAACGGTAAAGACGTAGTTGTAGGATATATTGAAAAGCATTCCCGTCCCGATACGCTTGCATTGATGGAAGGTCTTGAAGAAATTCCTGCCAAGCAAATCAATTACAAAGGCGTTGTATTAAAAGAATTTGACATAGATAAGGTTTTGGAGAGAAAGCCTCAGCTGGTTTTAGTTGATGAATTGGCGCATACAAACGCCGCAGGAAGCAGACATATAAAAAGATATCAGGATGTTGAGGAAATACTTCGCGCGGGAATAGATGTTTACAGTACTGTTAATGTTCAGCATTTGGAATCTTTACATGATTTGGTAGCATCAATTACAGGGATTTCCGTGAGTGAAAGAATACCCGATGAGGTTTTTGATTCGGCAGCGCAAGTAGAAGTTGTCGATATAGAACCTGACGACCTTATAATAAGACTAAATGAGGGGAAGATTTATAAGGAAAGACAGGCAAAAAGAGCTCTTAATAATTTTTTTACAAAGGACAACCTTGCTGCGTTGAGAGAAATAGCGTTAAGACGTACAGCTGACAGACTGAACAGAACAGCGCAGAAAGAGGGGCTTGAAAATACTGCAAGAGCAGGAGAACATATACTTATATGCCTTTCAGGAGCCCCTTCTAATGCGAGGGTAATACGTACTGCCGCAAGAATGGCAGAGGCCTTTCACAGCAGTTTTACCGCATTGTATGTCGAAACGTCTCAGGCAAAAGAATTAAAAGGCGAAAGCCTGAAACGACTGAAGGAGAATTTTCATCTTGCCGAACAGCTTGGGGCGCAAATAAGCACTGTCTACGGAGATGAGCCTGCTGTACAGATAGCTGAATATGCCAAAGTCAGTGGTGTAACTAAAATAGTTATGGGGCGGACAAACCATAAACAAAGAGCATTGTTTGGAAACAAAAATATGATAGATAAGCTTACGGAGCTGGTAAACAATATAGATATATATATTATACCGGATAAACAACCTTCATTTAGAAAGAAATATAGACTGTTTTTCAGTGAGAAAAACGGTATAAGTGCTTTAGATGTTTTAAAAACTATAGGACTTATTATACTTGCTACGGTTATCGGCTTTATTTTTTTCACAGCCGGCATGAGAGAAGCGAACATAATAATGGTTTATATACTCGGTGTTTTAATTACAACGATTGTAACCAGAGGACATTTGTGCGGCGTTATATCTTCTCTGCTAAGCGTTATAGTATTTAATTATTTCTTCACAGAACCAAGATATACGCTTGATGCAAATCACGACTATCCGATTACTTTTTTAATAATGCTCCTTACAAGCGTTATATCAAGCACTCTGGCAACAAGAGTTAAAAAGCAGGCAAGACAGGCTTCGCAAAAGGCATACTATACGGAAATATTAATGAGCAGCAACAAAAAATTACAGCAGGGGCATGATGATGAAGAAATATTGAATATCGGTGCAAAACAGTTGGAAGCCCTTTTGGGACGTCCTATTTTATACGCCATTTCAAATGGAGATAATGAGTTGAATTTCGCTGTAGAACCAAAAGATAAGAAGGAAATGTTGGAGAAACTTACGGTTGAGGAAACAGCGGTTGCTCAATGGGTAAGAAAAAACAATAAACATGCCGGAGCTACAACAAATACCCTTGCGAATGCTGATAATTATTACATATCCGTTAGAGGAATGCAGGGAGTAATGGGTGTTGTGGCTATTCCGATAAAAGGGTATCCGGAATTGGATACGTTTGAGAAAAACCTGTTGATTGCAATTTTAAACGAATGCGGAATTATTATGGAAAGAAGCAGGTTGAGTATGGAAAAACAGCAAATAGAGATGGAAACTCGCCAGGAAAGGCTGCGTTCCAATCTTCTAAGGGCTATTTCCCATGATCTTCGCACTCCTCTTACAAGCATAAGCGGCAATGCAGACGTCCTTATGGAAGAAAGCAATATGCTATCCGAGAATAAAAAACAGGAACTTTATCATTCTATATATGACGACGCAATGTGGCTTGTAAATCTGACGGAAAATCTGCTTTCCATAACCAGAATAGATAACGGAACTATGAGACTGAAAATGGAGGCTCAACTCTTAGAGGAGGTATTTGATGAGGCGATGAAACATGTTGATCGCCGCATTAAAGACTATAAAGTAAAGGTAAATGTAGCCGATGACCTGCTTATGGCAAAAATGGATGTAAGACTTATTATGCAGGTAATAATAAATATAGTAAACAATGCTGTTAAATATACTCCGGCTGGTACTGAAATAACGCTGTCTGCCGTTAAAAAAGGAAAGATGGTCAGTGTCAGCATAAGCGATACCGGCACAGGAATAGATGATGATACAAAAAAGCATTTGTTTGATATGTTCTATACGGCAAGCTGCGGTAAAAGCGATGACAGACGTGGTCTCGGCTTGGGACTGAATCTTTGCAGATCGATAATTACTGCCCATGGCGGAACTATTTCGGTTACCGATAACAGCCCGCATGGTTCTGTTTTTACTTTTACGTTGCCTTTGGAAGAAATAAAAATTACGAATGAACAAATCGAATGATTAGTTTATTAAAATAGATTTTGAATGATTTTTCTAATATAGATTACACAAATAAAAATACGGCTTTCCTATTTGAACGGAGGCCGTATTTTTTATTTGCCGCATAATCTTAATGCAATATTAATACCAATGGAATTTTGTTAAGACCATATTGATAAGATACTTGTTAAAATAAATCAGTAAAAACAAACAGCAAACTACATCGAAGGAGGAGACGGTTATGCTTGACGTTATTATGTTGGCAATTCTTGCGGCCAGCTGTGGGCTAATATATATGCTCATAAAATGGTGTAAAAAGCAGGTTGAGTCAAACGATTAATAATAAAGGAGGAGATAAAATGCTTATTCTCGGCGCAGTTGTAATTCTTTTGGGGAGCTATCTTGTTTATGCTCTCGTAAACCCTGAAAAATTTTAAAGACTTAGGAGGAAGTTAAAATGCCGGAATTATTACTGACGATAATTATATTTTTAGTTCTCGTCATTCCCGTAGGTACTTATTTATACCATATAACAGCATGGAAAAAAACATTTGCCGACCCTGTTATGAATAGGGTAGACGGTGTAATTTATAAAATATCAGGGGTTGACCCGAAAAAAGGAATGACATGGTGGCAGTATGCCATAGCCTTGCTTATTACAAATGCGGCTATGATACTGATAGGATATGTTATTTTGAGAATCCAGAGTCTTCCGATTTTAAATCCCAATGATATAGGCAGTATGGAAGAAACACTTTCATTTAATACAATAATAAGCTTTATGACAAATACAAACCTTCAGCATTATTCAGGTGAAAGCGGATTGTCATATTTGTCTCAGATGCTTGTTATAACATTTATGATGTTTGTTTCCGCAGGAAGCGGATATGCGGCATGCGGAGCTTTTATAAGAGGTTTAGCGGGAAAGACAAAAGATAATGTAGGAAACTTTTATTCAGATCTTATAAGAATAATAACTCGTATATTATTGCCGTTTTCGCTTGTAGGAGGATTGCTTCTTGTATGGCAGGGAGTTCCTCAGACTTTTGGAGGAAATGTTGTAGCGGAAACAATAGAAGGAATGAAACAGACAATAGCTACAGGACCTGTGGCAGCAGTTGAAATAATTAAACACTTGGGTACAAACGGAGGAGGCTTCTTCGGGGCGAATTCTACGACTCCTATGGAAAACCCGACAATGCTTACGAACCTTATCGAACTTTATTCAATGATGCTGCTTCCGGGAGCATGTGTTATCACATTCGGAAAAATGGTAAGAGACAGAAAAGAAGCCATGGCTTTGGAGAGCGGAAATGTTACACTTGCTTCTAAAAAAGGAGCAACTGTGAAGATGTTCGGAAGAGAAGGAAGATCGGTATTCCTTGCGATGGGTATACTTTTCATGATTGGATTAGCCGTATGCTTCTGGGCTGAAAGCCAGGGAAACCCGGCACTTGCCGAAATAGGACTGTCGCAGGCTATGGGAAGCATGGAAGGAAAGGAACTTCGTTTCGGAATTGCACAGTCGGCGATGTTCACTACAACAACTACTTCATTTACAACGGGTACTGTAAATAACATGCATGATACGCTTACGCCGCTGGGCGGAATGATACCTCTTTTGCACATGATGCTCAATGTGGTATTCGGCGGAAAAGGCGTAGGTCTTATGAATATGATAATGTACGCAATTCTGGCTGTATTTATCTGTGGTCTTATGATAGGACGTACACCTGAATATTTAGGAAAGAAAATAGAAGGAAGAGAAATGAAGCTGGCAGCGCTCTGTATTATAATACATCCGCTTTTGATATTGGCGTTTTCGGCAATTGCCGTTGCAGTGCCGGCAGGAACAGCCGGTATAACAAATCCCGGTTTCCATGGCTTATCTCAGGTATTATACGAATTTGCTTCTTCAGCGGCAAATAACGGTTCCGGATTTGAAGGCCTTGCGGACAACAGTTATTTTTGGAATATCACAACAGGGATAGTAATGTTCTTCGGAAGATATTTGTCTATAGTTATACAGCTTGCCATAGCAGGCTCGCTGATGAAGAAGAATTTTGTAAAAGAGTCCGTAGGTACTTTACATACAGATAATGCTGCGTTTGCGGTAATACTGGTATTTATAGTATATATTTTTGCGGCTCTTACATTCTTCCCGGCTTTGGCGCTCGGACCGATTGCAGAGCATCTCACCCTTTGGGCATAAGGAGGAAATTATAATATGAGTAAAAAACAGGATAAGAAGCTTATTACTCCTGAAATACTTCGTCAGGCAATAAAAGGCTCCTTTATAAAATTAAATCCAAGATATATGATGAAAAATCCGGTTATGTTTGTTGTTGAAGTAGGCTGTTTTGTAACGCTTATTTTATCCATATTTCCGGGATTGTTCGGAGACGTAGGGGGAGAGGTTAACCTAAGGTTATATAACATAATAGTATGTGCAGTGCTTTTCATAACAATACTTTTTGCTAATTTTGCCGAATCCGTTGCAGAAGGACGAGGAAAGGCTCAGGCGGCAAGTCTGAGAAAGACCCAGAAAGATACAAAAGCAAGAGTTATAGAAAAAGACGGAACAGAAAAAGAAATACTTTCCAATCAGCTTAAAAAAGGAGATATCGTTTTAGTAAACGCCGGAGAAGTTATACCGGGCGACGGAGAGGTTATAGAGGGTATAGCTTCAGTTGACGAGTCTGCTATTACAGGAGAATCCGCACCGGTAGTAAGGGAGAGCGGCGGAGACTTCTGCTCCGTTACAGGCGGAACCACAGTAGTTTCCGACTGGCTGAAAATACGTATAACATCAGAACCCGGAAACAGTTTCTTGGACAAAATGATTTCACTTGTAGAGGGAGCTTCAAGAAAGAAAACACCCAATGAAATAGCGTTAAATACACTGCTTGTTTCGCTTACGATAATTTTTCTTATTGTAATAGTTACGCTTTATCCTATAGGTATTTACAGCGGAGTGCAGCTTCAGACATCTACGTTGATTGCACTTTGCGTATGTCTTATACCTACAACAATAGGAGGTTTGCTTTCTGCTATCGGTATAGCGGGAATGGACAGGGTAACAAGATTTAACGTAATTGCAATGTCGGGAAAAGCTGTTGAAGCATGCGGCGACGTTGATACGATGATATTGGATAAAACAGGAACTATAACATACGGAAATCGTCTTGCGGCCGATTTTATAGCTGTTGACGGCATTGACAGGAACGACCTTATAAGATGTGCAGCCTTGGCGTCGTTGCAGGATGAAACGCCTGAAGGAAAGTCTACGTTGGAGCTTGCAAAAAAGTTCGGAGATGACAGCGTACTTTCAGAGGGGTCGGAGTTTATTGAATTTACAGCTCAGACTAGGATGAGCGGAGTCGACCTTCCTAACGGAATAAAAATAAGAAAGGGAGCTTCGGATTCCATAGAAAAATATGTAGCCGCACAGGGTGGAAAAATACCTTCGGATTTAAAGGAAAAGGTATCAAAAATATCAAGCCTTGGAGGTACTCCTCTTACGGTTTGCGAAAATAATAAAATCCTCGGCGTAATTTATTTAAAAGATACAGTAAAACCCGGTATGGCAGAAAGATTTGAAAGACTCCGTGCTATAGGTATAAAGACGATAATGTGTACCGGCGACAATCCTCTTACAGCTGCAACGATAGCAAAAGAGGCAGGAGTTGATGGATTTATCGCAGAATGTAAACCTGAGGATAAAATAGACGTAATTAAAAAAGAACAGGCGGAAGGAAAAATAGTCGCCATGACAGGAGACGGTACAAATGATGCACCTGCTCTTGCGCAGGCAAATGTAGGACTTGCGATGAACAGCGGAACAACGGCAGCGAAGGAAGCAGCGAACATGGTCGACCTTGATTCAGACCCGACGAAAATACTTGAGGTTGTTGAAATAGGAAAACAGCTTCTTATTACAAGGGGAAGCCTTACAACATTTTCTATTGCCAACGATATCGCGAAATACTTTGCGATAATACCGGCAATGTTTATGATAGCTATTCCGGAACTGGGAGTTCTTAATATAATGCACCTTGCAACGCCGTACAGTGCAATATTATCCGCACTTATATTTAATGCGATAATTATTCCGTGCCTTATCCCGTTGGCAATGAAAGGCGTTAAATACCGCCCAATGTCATCAGGAAAAATGCTTGCAAGAAATATGCTTATATACGGACTGGGAGGAATAATAACACCGTTTATAGGAATTAAAGTAATAGATATGATAATCTATCCGCTTCTTGCTCTTTTAGGATTTTAAGGAGGAGTTTTAACATGAAAAATTTTCTGCATAATACAAAACGCGCTGTTTTAGTAACAGTAGTTCTTATGATAATATGTGGATTGATATATCCGTTGGTTTTAACGGGAATTTCCAAAGTCATATTCCCAAGACAAGCGGAAGGAAGTTTGATAAGAGTAGACGGCAAAGTAGTCGGAGCCGAAACAATAGGACAAGAATTTACGGAAGACTACTATATGTGGGGTCGTCCGTCGGCATATCATTATAATACATATACAGAAGATGAAAACGGTAATCTTGTCTACAGCGACGGAACGGAATTTGCCGGAGTAAGTTCCGGTTCTAATAACTATGCTCCTACAAACGAGGCTCTCACGGAAAGGGTAGAGAACGATATGGAAAAGTTCCTTGAACGTAATCCGGAAGTAAAAGCGGAGGATATACCGACTGACCTGCTTACAGCTTCAGGATCGGGTCTTGACCCTCACATATCGCCTGAATCCGCACAGATACAAATTCCACGTATAGCGGAAGCTTCCGGACTTTCGGAAGAAAAAGTAGAGGAAATAGTTTCAGAGCACACAGAAGGAAAACTGCTTGGTGTTTTTGGAGAGGAAACAGTCAATGTTTTAATGGTAAACCTCGATATCGCTAAAGAAATGGGAGTAATTCCTGCTGAATAAAACAGGAGGTAATATCTATGTTTATATATAAAGGCGAGTCCTGTATCCCCGGTGAAAAACCGTGGATACAGGAAAAAAATGAGAAAGTGCCGGGAAGGGATTTTCTTGTTCTTATAACGGGAATATATAAAGGTCTTATTACTGAGGAAACTCCTGTTGTATGCGGATTGACGGAAACCAATAAAGTTAATGTTATTTATCCGAATACTGCGGTAAGTATATCTGCATTGGTTTCGGAAGCAGATGAGATTATGGCACAGATAAATGAAGACTGGCCTTTGTACATTATGGGGACTGCGGAAAACGGTGAAACGGTGTATATAAACGTGCGGTATGAAGCAGACAAAATTATTACCGAACAGACATGTATTTCCGGTAAAAATTCTGATACAATAAGGGATTTGTGTATAAGAGTTATATGCCCTGATAGAAATACCGCAGAAGCTCTTTTAAATGCAGTTAATAATCTCAATTGGAAAACGGATGTTATTGTTTCCGAATGGTCGAATTTAGAGTTTTTTAAAAATAATAAATTTGCATTAAATGATGATATGAGAGGATATTTTTGCTATGCCTCCGTGCAGTGCAAGGCAGATGAGGACAAATGTTTGGATTCGCTTGATTTTTTCAATAAAATCTCACTTTGGGAATCTTTTCTTAAATACGGTTTCGCTCCGCTGGAATTTGAATGGCTCAATTCCAAAATATCCGACGGAACTGTTTACAGACGTATGGAGTGGGAAATATCACTCTTAAAGACTATAGAAAATCTCAAGTTCACACTGGTAGTTAAAGAAAACCTGTTCAGCCTTTTTGACAGCGAAGGAAGAAAACTGTATTTTAGCGTCGAACATAATAATTCGGCTGAAAAAGCTCTAATGAAAATATTGTTTCCATTGAATTAAAGTTAAAAAGTAAAATTATCAGATAGACCCCCATTTAAACAGCAGGATAAATTTTTATCCTGCTGTTTTTTCTATAAAGACAGTAAGATATTTAAAGAACATTTATTTTATCTTAATTAAATGCAAGAGTTTCTTTTTACTGTTTTCATTTTAATTGTGGTAACCTATATATGAAAAGGGAGGTAAATTGCTATGACAGCTATAATAGAGGTTGCACACAGAGTTGAAATAGACTTTAGGGAAGCGGTAAGCGATTTTATAAAAGAACATTCGTTAATTGCTTCAATAGCCATAACCATAGGTTTTCCTATAAGTATTTTACTTTCAGTTTTTGCCGGTACGGCGGGAATCATGCTGCCGATTGCATATTTAATGGGCTGGATGTAAAATAATTAAAAATATATGATTATGTAAGGATATAGTTTTTCACTTATAAACGGCGGATATACCGTTCTTTATATAATCTTAATGTCCGAAAATATTTACTTATGCCTATTTAATATAAACTGGTTTATGATAAAATAATAAATAAAATAGAAGATATATTATTTTTTAGAGAAATTAACCTGTTTTATACAATATTGCATATACGGAAAGAGAGAGGAACACCTATATGAATAGATTAACGATTTTGGTTGTAGAAGACGATTTGTCGGTGAAAAATTTAATTACGACAACATTGAAAACACATGATTATCGTTATTTGACAGCACAAAACGGAGAAACGGCAATAATGGAGGCGTCATCCCATAATCCTGACATTGTGTTGCTCGATTTGGGACTACCGGATATGGACGGTGTAGAGGTCATAAAGAAAATACGTACATGGTCTAATGTGCCGATTATAGTAATAAGTGCAAGAAGCGAGGATACTGACAAAATAGAAGCGCTGGATTCAGGAGCGGACGATTACTTGACAAAGCCGTTTTCGGTCGAAGAGCTTCTTGCGAGACTGAGAGTTACTCAAAGAAGGCTGACAATGACGCAAAGCGAAAATCAGGTCAATCAGTCTGTTTTTGAGAACGGTTCGCTTCGTATTGATTATGCGGCAGGATGCGCATATCTTAACGATAGGGAACTACACCTAACACCGATTGAATACAAATTGCTGTGTTTGCTTTCGAGAAATGTGGGTAAAGTATTGACGCATACTTTTATAATGCAGAATATATGGGGAAGTAGTTGGGAAAATGATATTGCTTCATTAAGGGTTTTTATGGCTACTCTCAGAAAAAAGATTGAGCCCGAAGCTGATTCGCCCCAGTATATACAAACTCATATAGGTGTAGGATACAGAATGTTGAAGGTGGATTAAAAAATTTAACTGTTTATATAGATAAAAGAAATCAGCAGGTTGACAATTGTCGCCTGCTTTTTTATTGCCATAATATAATCTTCATAAAAAATTTTATATGTTTTTTGTAGAGTTTATATCAGACTGATGTATGCCGAAGATAAATTATTCAATTTGACTATGAACCTTTGCATTTTGTCCTACATAGTATAATTACAAAATGAAAACAGGAGAAGTTATATGGAAATGCTGACAAAAAATATTGTAATGTCGGGCAGCTGCTGTCAGAAAAATGATGACGGGAGTAATAAAAACAATAGCGCTGTATCCGACGCATATCTGAATAATGAAATGTTAAACAGCGTTGGACTGGCAAGGGCGTATATTCCCATGCAGCAGTTCAGCGCAACAATGGAACCGAGAACATCTCTGGCATGCGGTTCTGTGTTCGGTGAGCTGATAATGCCGTATGTAAAGGGTTCGGCGCTTGCGAGATATGAAAAGGAGGAATGCGGCAATGAATAAGGATGAACTGCTTAAAAGCCTGATGTCGCTTGACTTTATGGCTGTTGATCTCGGTCTTTTTCTTAATACGCATCCTGAAAACGAAGAGGCAGTGGCTGAATATGACAGAATTATACGAGCTGCGGATGAGGTAAGAAGTCAGTATGAATCTCAGTTCGGACCTCTGTGTTCTTTCCGCTCCTATGCTGGAGGACAATGGAAATGGATAGATAACCCTTGGCCATGGACATCATGTGCAAATCCCGATATGGAAAAGGAGAGTTGTTAAAATATGTGGATATATGAGAAAAAACTTGAATACCCTGTAAAAATAACAAAGCCTGACGCAAGAATGGCAAAAATAATAATAGAGCAGTATGGCGGAGGAGACGGAGAACTGGCGGCTTCACTCAGATATTTAAGCCAGAAATTTACAATGGTTACTCCACAGGCGCAGGCAACTTTAAATGACATTGCAACAGAAGAATTGGCGCATCTTGAAATGGTCGGAGCAATGGTTCATCAGCTTACAAGAGGACTGACAGAAGAACAGATAAAAGCGGCAGGACTTGATCCTTATTATGTAGCGCACGGACTTGGCATATATCCATCGGCAGCTTCGGGAGTGCCGTTTAATGCGTCGTATGTACAGAGCAAGGGCGATCCTATAACAGACCTTTACGAAGATATGGCGGCAGAACAGAAAGCGCGTTCAACCTACGAATATCTTATAGACCTTTGCGAAGACCCCGACGTACTGAATCCTCTTCGTTTCTTAAGAGAACGTGAAATAGTACATTTCCAGAGATTTGGAGAATGTTTGGATAAAGTATCTGATTATTTGAGTGGAAATAAAGTTTTTGTAATGAAAAAACCGAATAATATGAGATAAAAATGTATAAATGCCGTCTTTTAAGAAAAATCTTTTCTTATAGGGCGGCGTTTTTAATGAAAACTTATCGTAATTAACGGAATACTATTGACATATAACGCTTATGGGTGTATGTTCCTATTAATCATATAGGAATACTATGAATTTGGAGGGAGAGCTATGATATACAAATCAGCAGCTGAACTTATTGGGAAAACGCCTATGCTGGAATTGACAAATTTTGAGAAGAAAGAAAAAATAGACGCTAAAATTATTGCGAAACTTGAATATTTTAATCCTGCGGGAAGCGCTAAGGACAGAGTGGCAAAGGAAATGATAGAGGACGCCGAACGAAAGGGGATTTTACATGAAGGTTCGGTAATAATAGAACCTACTTCCGGAAATACGGGAATAGGACTTGCTTCTGTCGCCGCTTCAAGAGGATATAGGACAATTATTGTGATGCCTGATACAATGAGTGAAGAGAGACGTATGATTATGAAAGCATACGGGGCGGAGATCGTACTGACGGATGGCGCAAAGGGAATGTCTGGAGCGATTGAAAAGGCAGAACAGCTTTCAAAAAAAATAAAAGACAGCTTTATACCGGGGCAGTTTGAGAACCCTGCAAATCCTGCGGCACATAGAAAAACGACAGGCCCGGAAATTTGGGAAGATACAGACGGAAATGTCGATATATTTGTAGCAGGCGTAGGTACGGGTGGAACTATAACAGGCGTCGGAGAATATCTTAAAGAAAAAAATCCACGGATAAAAATTGTAGCTGTAGAACCGGATTCATCCCCGTTGCTTTCGGGCGGAAAAGCGGGAAGTCATAATTTACAGGGGATAGGAGCTAATTTTATACCGCAAATTTTAAATACCGAAATTTATGACGAGGTAATCCGAGTGAAAGATGACGAAGCTTTTAAAAGAGCGCGGGAAATAGGAAAAACGGAAGGAATACTTGTGGGAATTTCTTCGGGAGCGGCTGTACATGCTGCGGTTATGTTGGCAAAAAAGCCGGAGAATAAAGGAAAGAACATAGTTGTCTTGCTTCCTGATACAGGGGATAGATACTTATCTGCTAATCTTTTTGAATAAGAATATTTTTAGAAACAGCGGCTTTTAGGAAAAAGCCGCTGTTTTTTTCTTGACAAAATGTTTATAGTGTATATACTTAATATATACACTATAACGGCTGCCGATTTTATGGGGTGAAGAAATGAATATAATAATAAGCAACAGAGATGAAAGACCTATATACGAACAAATAACGTCTCAACTGAAGAAAATGATTATTTCGGGTGAACTGAAACAGGGGCAGGCATTGCCGTCCATGAGGGCTTTGGCTAAGGATTTAAGAATATCGGTAATTACAACAAAGAGAGCTTATGAGGAACTTGAAAAGGACGGAATGATAGAAACGGTTACGGGAAAAGGCTCTTTTGTGGCAGAGCAGAATACACAGCTTATAAAAGAGGAAAAATTAAAGAATATTGAAGAAAGAATATACGATATTTGGGAAGAAGCGAAAATTTGCGGAATTACATCGGAGGAACTGAAAGGAATGGTTGAACTTATATGTGGGGAGGAATAGTGATGAATGCTGTTGAAATAGAAAGGCTTTCAAAGAAATATAAAAATTTTACGCTGAATAACGTGTCCTTTAACATACCTGAAGGAAGCATAATGGGACTGATAGGAGAAAACGGCGCGGGAAAAAGCACGATTATAAATCTTTTGACGGGAGCGGCTCTAAAAGACGGAGGAAACATAAATATATACGGAAAGGACGTACAGAAGCTGACTAGGGCGGAAAAATCTGAAATAGGAGTTGTTTTGTCAGGCTGCGGCTTTCCTGAGGAGCTTAATATAAACGATGTAAACCGTATTATGAAAAGCATATATGAGAAATGGAACAGTAAAAAATTTTTTGAATATGCGGATAAATATTCTCTTAACGGAAAAAGCAAAATAAAAACCTTTTCAACGGGAATGAAAATGAAATTGGAAATAGCCATAGCTCTTTCACATGAAGCAAAACTTTTGATTTTGGATGAGGTTACCAACGGACTTGACCCGTCTGCAAGAATGGAAATATTGGATATGCTTTTGGACTTTATACAAAATGAAGACAGAGCAGTTTTAATATCCTCTCATATTATAGGAGACTTGGAAAAAATATGCGATTATATAACGTTTATCCATAACGGAGAAATAGTTTTTTCCGAAAACAAGGACGATTTATTGGAAAGGTATGCCGTTATAAATGTCAGTGATAAACAGATAGAAGAACTGGATGAAAAGGCTATTGTAGCTTTGGATAAAAAAAGCTTTTCATCTAAGGCGTTGGTTTATAAAAATATGATACCGAACGGATTTGAAACCGAAAGGACAACAATAGAGGACATAATGTTGTATCATCTTAAAAGGGGTGAAAAATAATGATTGGTTTAATGAAGAAAGATTTTATGATGATAAGAAGACAAATTTTTATAATAATCGCGCTTATGGCGTTCTACTTTATTATAATGGGATTCGGAAAAAGTCAAGACTATCAGATAGGGATGTTCGGCGGATATATGATTGTACTGATTGCGATACTACCCATAACAATGCTGGCTTACGACGAAAAAAATAAATGGGGAAGATATGAGGCGGCTCTGCCGGTTACAAGAAAACAGAGCGTTATAAGTAAATATTTGCTCATGCTTTTGTTTGCGTTATCCGCTATAGCTGTTTTTTCGGTGTTCTGCGTCATAAAAAATATTCATTACCCTATAGAGGCTTTGGCGGGAATATTTTCGGCTGCAATAATTATAAGTTCGGTAATTTTAACCGTATCATATAGATTTGGTACAGATAAAGCAAGATTTATTTTTATAGGAATATGCTTTGCGGCAGCATTGATTATATTAAATGTTTTTTCGGAAAGCGAACAGATGAGAAACTCTTTTGAAGGCTCTCTTAATTCGCTTATATCGGGCAATATAACAGTTATAATGCTTGCGTTTGCAATGCTTATATATTTTGCGAGTATGACCGTATCCATATATGTATATTTGAGAAAAGACCTGTAACAGAATAATGATTTTAAAAGACCGATTGCTTTGTGTGTACGCCTAAGTAACTTCGGTCTTTTTATATTTGAGAATAAAAAATATAGTGATTAATAAGTTGGGATATTATATAATTAAAATTAATATAAAACTTATTTAACATAACTAAAAGTTATTTTGAGTGAATAGTAGAAACTATTTTATAAAGAGTAATTTTTATTATCCGGAATAAAAATATTTAAATTAATAAGTTAAAAAGGAGGTCTTATAATGGACAGTGGTATATCTCTTGACTCATATAAAATATTTTGCACAGTAGTTAAGACGGGAAACATGTCTGCGGCGGCAAAGGAACTTTTTATTTCTCAGCCTGCCGTCAGTATGGCTGTAAAACAATTGGAGGAAAGACTGGGAAGTCCTCTCTTTGTAAGAACTACGAAAGGCGTTCTTCTCACGCCTGAGGGAAAGATACTTTACACATATCTGGATATGGCGTTAAATATGGTAAAAACAGCGGAACACAAGTATTATGAGCTTGCAAACCTCGAAAAGGGAGAGGTACGCATTGGGGCAAGCGACATTGTTATAAGCGGTTATCTTATGCCGTATATAGAAAAATTCAGTAACAAATACCCCGATATAAGAATAAAAGTGGTAAACAAAACGACTTATGAATCATTGGAATTGATGAAGAGAGGCGTAATAGATCTGTGCTTTGTAAATTTACCTATAGAACACAGTGAAGATATGGAAATAACAAAGTGTGTTGAAATACACGATTGCCTTATAGGAGGAACGAGATATAAACATCTGGCGGAAAAAGGATTGGAATTGTCGGAACTTTCTTCGTATCCGCTTCTTCTTCTGGAAGATACGAGCAATACAAGAAAACAGTTGGATAAGTTTGCATACGCCAACGGAATAGTATTTAAGCCTATAATAGAACTGGCAAGCTATGACATACTTATACAGTTTGCAAAAATAAATCTCGGACTTACATTCATAATAAGAGAATTTGACAACAGTTCAATAGATGGTGAAAACATTTTTGAAATACCCGTTCGCCCACAGCTGCCGACAAGGTACGTCGGACTTGTAATGTTGAAGAATGCTGCGTTGTCATATGCGGCAAGAGAGTTTGTTAAAATGCTGGGACTGGGGGAAAAGCTATGAGAATACTGCATACGTCCGACTGGCATTTGGGAAAATCGTTGGAGACGAAAACAAGATATGAGGAACAACAGCATTTCATAGATGAAATATCGGATATTATAGAACGTAAAAATATAGATGTTGTTATACTTTCGGGAGATGTCTTTGATACGTCAAATCCGCCTGCAGCCGCAGAAGCGATGTTTTTTAATTCTATAGTAAGGCTTGCCAAAGACAGGACTGTACCCGTTGTCGTTATCGCAGGAAACCATGACAGTCCTGACAGGCTTTTGGCGGGAGCCGGAATATTGAGACCCTATGGGGTTTTTATTTTCGGCAAGCCGGGAGATATCGTGCCGGAGATGAAGTTTGATACATATAGTATTTCAACGGATGAAAACGGTGCGGTTCTTATTGAAAAAAACGGAGAAAAGGCGGTAATAGCGGCGCTGCCGTATGTCAGTGATAAGAGGATAGACGAAATAATAGGGCGATCCGATGATGAAGCGGAAAATGCTTTGAGCTATTCGGAAAAAATCAAAGAACTTCTCGGAAAGCTTTCCAAAGGATTTTCAGACGATACTGTTAATGTAGTAACGGCCCATTTGTATACTGACGGGGGTAAAGAGTCCGGAAGTGAAAGAAGTATTCAGCTGGGAGGAAGCTATGCCGTTTTTGCCAACGCATTTCCCGAAAAGTCGCAGTATATAGCTCTCGGTCATCTGCACAGACCGCAGACAGTGCCGGGACTTAACAAGACCGCTTATTACAGCGGCTCTCCTTTGGAGTACAGTAAAGATGAAGCTCATTATGCCAAAGCCGTAAACATAGTCGATATTAAGGCAGGAGAAAAGGCTTCCGTAGAAAAAGTAATGCTAAGTTGTATAAAACCGATAGAAGTTTTCAAATGCAATTCCATTGAGGAAGCAATGGAAGTATGTAAAAACGAGAGCGGAAAAAACAGCTATATTTACCTTGAAATAAAAACGGACAGACCGCTGACAATGGATGAGATAAGACGGATTAAATCCATGAAAGAGGACATAATGGACATACAGGCTGTTTTAGAAGGCAGAGAGACTGCGCCTGTCTATGAAAGAGAAACTATGTCTTTGAGAGACAGCTTTATCGACTTTTATAAAAAGAATAAATCCGCCGAGCCTGCCGATGATTTGACGGAACTTTTTTTAAGTATAATGGGGGAGGCTGATAATGTATGAGACCGATCAGTCTTAAAATAAAAGGTATAAACAGCTTTTGCGAGGAGCAAACAATAAATTTTGAAAAACTTACAAAAGACGGAGCGTTCGGTATAGTAGGAGATACGGGGAGCGGAAAAAGCACCGTGCTTGACGCAATGACGATAGCTTTATACGGAAATCTTTCCAGAGATACAAACGAATTTATAAATAAGGAATGCGATACGGCGTTTGTTATGCTGGATTTCTGCGTTAGCGAGGGCGAAAATGAGATTTTCTACAGAGCTGAAAGAGCCTTTAAAAGAACGGGAAGCAAAGAATGTACGGCTGTTACGGCAAGGCTTTCAAAGGGAAAAGAAAATCCGCAGATAATAGCGGATAAAACAAAAGAAATGAATAAAGCCGTTGAAAAAATAATCGGCTTATCATTTGGGGACTTTACAAGAACGGTCGTTTTACCTCAGGGTAAGTTCAGCGAGTTTTTGAACCTAAGGGGCGCCGAAAGGCGTTCTATGTTAGAAAGAATATTTGATTTAGAAAAATACGGTTCTTTGCTGGCTCAAAAATTGAAGAGTGAGAAAGCCGAGGTAAACGGACAGCTTAACTCGGTGAATTCCAAGATAGAAGTGTATGGGGATATAAGCGAGGAAATATATATCCAAAAGGAGAAAGAACTTAAATTCAGCAGGGAAGAACTCGAAAAAATATCAGAGGAATTGGCTTCGGTAAAGAAAAAAGCGGAAGAAACGGAAAATATTTTTTCTATTATTAATAAAATAAAAGAATGTGAATCCGAATTAAAAGAAATAGAAAACGGAAAGAAAAGTATTGATGATTTTGCCGAAAAAATAGGTATGGATTTTCCGGACAGAGAGAAGCTGTCCGAGGCGGTAAGTTCTTTTAAAAGAGCTGTGGAAATAACCGAAGAGAATGAAAAGACTAAGCTTGAGCAGAAAAAAATATATGACAGACTGAATAATGAAAAGAAGCTGAATGAAACGCTTGAGTCAAGAAAAAAAGATATTTCGGTTAGAAAAACGAAAGCGGCGGAGGAGGTAGAAAGAGCGGTAAAGATTAAAGAACTTTTGGCAAATGAAAGAAGAGAAGATATAGATGAACTTATAAAGGGCGGAGACAGGCTTAAAGAAAAAATTGAGGCAGTTCATGCGGCAAAGGATAATTTTAATAACAGCCGAAAGCTTTATATGGAAATAAACGCCGTTACCGAGCAGATAGAAGCGGAAAATAAAAAAGTACAAAATTTGAATGACAGCTTACAAAATGCCGAAAGTAAAAGAACTCGGTTGAATGAAGAAATAGAAAAAGCCGAAAAAGCCGGAGAGTATATAAGGGAAAGAAATATGGCTGCTATACTTGCGGAAAAACTGGAAAGCGGGAAAAAATGTCCCGTATGCGGTTCGACGGAACATCCCGAAATAGCAAAAAGTATAGAAAAGGAGCTTATGGATTCCTGCGAAAAAGAACTTATGGTTTTGAAGAAAAAAACAGAAGAAGCCGATAGGGAAATAAACAAAATAAAGTCGGAAATAAGCGCTTCGGCAAAACTTATATCGGTTAAAAATGCAGACAGGGATTTAAAAATAAAGGAGACGGGCGGAATAAGCTTAAAGGAACTTAGAGATGCCTATGACAAAGCGGTATCGGAATATACTAAGGAAGAAAAGCTGTCGGAAGAGAGAAAAAAGGCCAGTGAAAAAGAACGGAAGTATGCCGAGGCGGAGAAGAACGAGAGACTTGCCAGAGCAACCTTAGATAAAGTATATGAAGAAGAAAAGAAAAACGATAAAGAAATTTTTGAGATAATATCACAAATCAAAGTTTCTGAAAAAGAAGTCGAAAATATACAAAGTATATATTTAAAAAATATCGAGGAAATAAAACGTCTTACCGGAGGTATGAGTCCTCACGGACTATTGGAAGAGGCTGAAAAAGTTTTGGAATTGGCAAAGACGTATTCAAGACGTAAAAATCTCGCAGAAGATAATATGAAAAAGTACAATGATGAACTTTCGGGAAGATACACAAACGAAAGTGAATTGATTGAACTACACAGAATACTTAAGGAAACGGAACTCAGGAAAGACGAAAAATCAAACGAAGCTGCCGTAAGGGAAAAAGAACTGGAACAAATAAAGGAAAATATTGCCACAGTCAAAGAGTTAAGGAAAACACAGAAGGAAGTGCAGAAAAAAAGCGATATGCTCACCGAACTTTCAAAGCTGACGGAAGGAAACCGCTTTGTGGAATATATGGCTGAAAATCAATTGGAATATATAGCGGAGGACGCTTCCGTAAGGCTTAAAAACATAAGCGGAGGAAGATATGCCCTGGAACTTTTTGACGGAGAGTTTATAATAAGAGACGATTTTTGCGGCGGTATAAGAAGAAAACCTTCAACCCTATCAGGCGGAGAAACGTTTCTTACGTCGTTTTCCCTTGCTCTTGCACTTTCAAGCAGAATACAGATGAAAAACAGCGCGTCATTGAATTTCTTTTTCCTTGACGAGGGGTTCGGCACACTAGATAAAAATACCATAGATGTTGTAATGAAATCCTTGGAAAGACTTTCCGGAGGCGGAATGAGCGTAGGAATTATAACGCATGTTGAGGAGGTAAAGGAAAGATTGCCCGTACGGCTTGTTGTGGAAGCGGCTGTTCCCGGGGAACACGGAAGCAGAGTAAGTATAAGGGGATAATATATGGGGGAAAGTATACAAAACATATGATATGTAAAGTTATAATGTTATAGCATAGTAACGAATATGATTTGTAAATACAGTATTCAATTGAAATGATACGTAAGGTCAAGTACAATAATATCGGGAGAATAAAATGAATTTTTAGGAGGAAGTATTTATGGGTTCATTAGACGGTTTAAAAGTTCTTGACTTTTCAACATTACTGCCCGGTCCTTATGCTACGCTTATGTTGGCGGATATGGGAGCGGACGTATTAAAGGTAAGTTCGGCAAGCAAGCCGGATATAGTTTTGGATTATCCGCCATTTATAGGTGATACAGGGGTTTCCGCATGTCAGGCATGGCTTGGAAGAAACAAAAAAACAATGTTCCTCAATCTTAAGACAGAAGAGGGAAAAGCTATAGTTAAGGAGCTTGTTAAGGAATATGATATAGTTCTCGAACAGTTCCGCCCCGGCGTTATGGACAAGCTCGGCCTCGGATATGAAGACCTTAAGGCTGTAAATCCCGGCGTTATCTATTGCTCTCTTACGGGATACGGACAAAGCGGCCCGCTGAAAATGGCTGCCGGACATGACATAAACTATATGTCAAGAAGCGGAATTATGTCCCATGCAGGAAGAGCTGAAAGCGGCCCCTCTCTTATGAACTTCCAGATAGCGGATATCGCGGTAGGTTCACTTAATTCTGTTATCGGAATATTGGCTGCCGTAAACTACAGAAGAAATACAGGTAAGGGCCAGTACATAGACGTTGCCATGATGGACGGATGCGTTCCTTTTAACAGTCTTGACGGAGCAAGCTTCCTTGTTTCGGGTGAAGAGCCTAAACGTGAAGGTGAAAGACTTAACGGTGGCTGTATGTACGATTTCTATGAAACAAAAGACGGTCTCTATATGAGCGTAGGTTCGCTTGAACCACAGTTCTGGAAATCTTTCTGTATGGCTATAGGCCGTGAAGATCTTATTGACGGAACTGTATGGCCTGAAAATGTAAAAGAGGTTAAGGCTGAAATAAGAGGAATTTTCAAGACAAAAACAAGAGACGAGTGGGTTGAAGTATTCTCACATTATGACGCATGCGTGCAGCCTGTACTTAATCTTAAAGAGGCGCTTCTTGAAGATGAGCAGGTTAAAGACAGAAAAATGGTTGTAGACGTTGATCTTCCTCTTCATGAAGGCGTTAAGGTTAAACAGCTTGCCACATCTATAAAACTCAGCGAATGTCCTTGCGAGTATAAGTTTGCAGGTTATCCCGTAGGCTATCATACAAAGGAAATCATAGATAAACTCGGTTTAGACTATGATGAACTTGAAGGCAAAGGCGTATTCAAATAATTATTAAATCCGGCTTTAAGCCGGATTTTTTATATAACTTCTTAATAGGAGACGTATCTTTTAGACTGCATAAAGAAGTTTGAATTTTTGCAGTACCACTGTTGAATATTTGTCTGATTATACTAACGTGTACTTATAGGAAGTATATAAAATAGGGGGCTATATTATGGATGGTTTTCTTGATAATAGGTACAAGTTGGATGTAACGGAAACGATTTTGGATGATGAAACAATAACGGTATTTTTGTCATTCAGCGGCAGAGAATATCCTGACTTCATAAATTATATAAACGATAAGTTTTTTAAGAAAGATCCGATGTACTATTATGATGATAGTATAGAAGGACAATTTATATTATTGAGAAGTTCTTTGTCAGGAACACCTATTGACAGTGAAGCTGAAGAAAGGATTAGAAAAGAAGCCGAAAGTGACATGCGTATTCATTATCATGAGAAAAATGACGATAGTATAGGAGGACGATTTATATTATTGAAAAGTTCTTTGTCGGGAATACCTATTGACAATGAGGCTGAAGAAGGGCTTAGAAAAGAAGTCGAAAACAATATACGTATTCATTATCATGAGAGAAGAGACTTTGAAAATTATTTTTATAAAGGAAAACTGATTTTTAGACCGGTTGAGAATAAATAAAGATTATAGTATTAAAGATTAAAACTTAGCCCATATTGAAGCAGGTGTTTCGATATGGGCTTTTATGTTTGTCATTATATTTGCTCTATGCTAAAATTAAACAAAAAACGTATGAGGTTTGATTATGGCAAAGAAAAATTCAAGAAATACAAAGGGAAGAATAATATCTGCGGCGTGGGAACTTTTTTATGAGCAGGGATATGACGATACTACCGTTGAGGAAATAATCGAAAAGTCTCAGACATCGAAAGGCTCGTTTTATCACTATTTTGAGGGCAAAGACGCTCTGCTGGGATCGCTGTCAATCTTATTTGATGAAAAGTATGAGGAGCTTATGGAAGTTATGGATAAAAACATGAACAGCTTCGATAAACTTATGTTTCTTAACAAAGAATTGTTTAAAATGGTTGAAAACAGCATTTCTCTGGATCTTTTGGCAAGACTTTATTCATCGCAATTGGTTACAAGGGGAGACAGACACCTTCTGGATCATAACAGAACATATTTCAAGGTTTTACGCCAGATTGTTGTGGAGGGGCAATCCAGAGGACAGATAACCGAAAAGGCTTCGGTAAATGAAATTGTAAATGTCTATGCTATGTGTGAAAGAGCCTTTTTATATGACTGGTGTATAAGCAACGGAAATTATTCGTTAATCCAATATTCGGAAAAGTTTTTCCCGATGCTTTTAGATAGATTTAAAAAAGAGTAATAATTTTTATATATTTTAAAGTATATAGTTTGTGTTAAAAAAAGTACGGTTGATTTTATTGTAAAAATAGGGATAATTATATATTTAGATAAAAATAGTATAGAATAAAGTCTGTAATTAATTCTGTATTTTAGTCTAATAAAAAGTATGATATACTGTTCATTAAAAGCGGATTAAATAAGAAATCCGCGTCCGTTTTTTATTTTGCGGACAGATTATAACACAAAAGGGGTATTGGAAATGAATCAATCACAAATCTGCATTATGATATCCATAACGGTATATCTTCTCGGTATGCTTTTTGTAGGATATCTGTGCTCCAAAAAAAATAATACTGCCGACGACTTCTATCTCGGCGGAAGAAAGCTCGGTCCTATCGTAACGGCAATGAGTGCGGAAGCGTCGGACATGAGCAGCTGGCTGCTTATGGGACTTCCGGGACTTGCATATCTTACCGGTATATGCGACGCAGGCTGGACAGCTATAGGTCTTGCGGTCGGAACATACATAAACTGGCTTATAGTAGCGAAGAGAATAAGGAAGTATTCTCATATATGTAAAAATTCTATTACGATTCCAGAATTTTTTTCAAACAGATACAGGGATAACAGCAATGTTATAAAAACAATATCGGCGCTTGTTATCATCGTTTTCTTTATACCATATACAGCTTCCGGCTTTGCCGCATGTGGAAAGCTGTTTTCAAGTCTTTTCGGTGTAAATTATGTGGGAGCTATGGTCGTCAGCGCAATAGTTATTGTCGGATATACGGCTTTAGGAGGATTTTTGGCTGCAAGTACGACTGACCTTATACAGAGTATAGTTATGACGATTGCACTTGTTATTGTACTTATTTTCGGAGTAAATGTAGCCGGCGGAATGGACGCTGTAATGGACAATGCGAGAAGCCTTCCGGGTTATTTTTCTATGAATGCAACATATAATGCGGCTACTGCTTCGGCAACCGAGTACAGCCTTTTATCGAAAGTCTCTATGTTTGCGTGGGGTCTCGGATATTTCGGAATGCCACATATACTTTTAAGATTTATGGCTATAGAAGACCATAAAAAACTTTCTATTTCCAGAAGAGTAGCTACTGTATGGGTAGTTATTTCACTGGCTGTAGCTGTTTTTATAGGTGTTGTAGGACTTGCTATGACTAAGGCAGGTGCGCTTGAAGTTCTTGAAGGTTCTGCATCGGAAACTATAATAGTTAGGATATCGGCGCTCTTAAGTACATACGGAGTAGTTCCTGCTCTTCTTGCAGGTGTAATACTTGCCGGAATACTGGCTTCGACTATGTCTACAGCCGATTCTCAGCTTATTGCTGCAACATCGGCAGTTTCAAAGGACTTATTTGAAGTATTCAAAGTAAAGACAGACGCAAAGAAAACTATGAAAACCGCAAGACTGACATTGCTTATTATAGCGGTTATAGCTGCGTTTATTGCGAAAAATCCCGACAGTTCCGTATTCGGAATAGTATCGTTTGCATGGGCGGGCTTCGGAGCTTCTTTCGGTCCGGTAGTACTGTTTGCACTTTTCTGGAGACGCTCAAACAAATACGGAGCTATAGCGGGAATGGCTACAGGAGGAATTATGGTATTCGTATGGAAGTACCTTGTTAAACCTCTCGGAGGAATATGGAATATATATGAACTTCTTCCTGCGTTTATCGTAGCGAGTATAGCGATAGTTGTTGTAAGTCTTTTAACGGAAGCTCCTTCAAAGGAAATAACCGAAGAATTTGATCTTGTAAAAAATTCTATAAATTAATATAAAAGCATAAATAAAAACCGACTCATAAAAGTTAAATTCGAGATTTAACAGATACGAGTCGGTTTTTATAATGTCAGTTAAAAATACATTTTACAAGTTCGTCGGAAGTTATATCTCCGAGAAACTTTTTTAAAGGCAGCGAATCGGCGGCTTTTTTTATTTCTTTCGGAGAGAATGCAATATCTGTAAGGGCGCTTTCTAAAACGCTTATATCGCATACAGACATAAAATCGCCTGAAATTTTACAGTTCGTTATTTTATTTCCTTCGGTTTTCAGATGTACTTCTATATAACCGCCGGGATAGTATGCCGATGTTTTTATACCCATAGGCTGAACGGATTGGAATGTCCATGAAGGCTCGGCATATTTTTCTCGGGAAAGTTTTTCAATCGAACATATGTCTTCATCGGTCAGACTATATGGTTTTAACTTACATGAATTGGTAAATGAACGGAGTATATTCTCTTTAAAATCTTCCACATCCGAATAGGGAAGAAACTCCGAAAGATTTATAACGCGGCTTTCAACTGATTTTGTGCTTTTTGAGCTGAACTTTTCGGGGCATTTTATTTCCTTCGGTTTTCAGATGTACTTCTATATAACCGCCGGGATAGTATGCCGATGTTTTTATACCCATAGGCTGAACGGATTGGAATGTCCATGAAGGCTCGGCATATTTTTCTCGGGAAAGTTTTTCAATCGAACATATGTCTTCATCGGTCAGACTATATGGTTTTAACTTACATGAATTGGTAAATGAACGGAGTATATTCTCTTTAAAATCTTCCACATCCGAATAGGGAAGAAACTCCGAAAGATTTATAACGCGGCTTTCAACTGATTTTGTGCTTTTTGAGCTGAACTTTTCGGGGCGTACGTTTAACGCCTCCGACAGTTTTGATATATCGGAGTTAAAAAGCAATGTGCCGTGGTGAAGTATTCTGTTTTTGTAAATTCTTTGCGCATTTCCCGAAATTTTGCGCCCGTTGACTGTAATATCGTTTTTTCCGTTAGCCTCGGCACAGATTCCCATGTCGGACAAAGCGTGTATCACAGGCCTTGTAAAATCGTTTATTGTAAAACCGTTTTCTTCATTTAACTCCGTTATGAAAGAAAAATTCAAATTTCCCATATCATGATACACAGCTCCGCCGCCTGTTATCCTGCGTATAACGGAAACTCCGTTTTTTTCGATAAAATCAACGTTTATTTCCTCATAAGCGTTTTGGTTGCAGCCGATAACAACCGTATTTTTATTTTGCCACAGAACCAGAAAATCCATATTGGTTTTATTTTTTAAAAGGTATTCTTCTAACGCAAGATTGAAATACGGAGATGTGCATTTGTTGTTTATAAAGTATAGTTTTTTGTTCATTATAGTCATTACCTCGGTATACATCGTACAATATAATTATTAAATAGGTTAAATAGTATAGATATTAGGTTAATTATATAACAATATTAATATAGTTAAACAAATATCTTTTATTGACCGCATATTTAGTATGTGATATGATTATATCACATGTAAATTTGCAATGTAAAATGTTTAGTATAATTCATAAGGAGAGATAAAAATGAGCGAATACGTAGGAAAAATAAACGAACTGCCTGAAGCACTCGGCAATTTTATGCCAAATTCATCAAAAAAAGTAGTTTTCGGACCGACACATTTCTGGCCTGATTATGTATTAAGATGTTTTGATCTTGAGCCTCTTGCAGGTTCACATGAACCTCATACACATGAATGGTGCCACTGGATGGTAGTTTTTGAAGGCAACGGAGTTGTTAATATTGACGGAGAAGAACATCCTGTTGAAAGAGGTTCATGGTGTCATATTCCCGGAAATATTCCTCACAACTTTTATAACACTTCAGACAGCGAACACTTTGTTTTCCTTTGCATAGTACCTCCCGAAGGAGACGTAAACCCTATGCTTGCAGGTTCAAAGGGCTGCTGATGACATACTGAAATTATAAATTGCTTTGGAGGATAAGTAAATGTACGAGAAAACATATAAGGTAACAGCAAAAAAAGTCGGAGATCTTGAAGTATCCGTAGACGCAAGAGGACATAAGGTAACATTGGACGAGCCTGTAGCCCAGGGCGGAACAGATAAAGGAATGAACCCTGTTGAACTGCTTCTTTCAAGCATTGCGGCATGTCAGACTGTAAGTACTTCTATTTACGCCGAATCCATGGGTATCAAAATCGATGAAATGTCCGTAGAGGTTGAGGGAGATATGGACTCGGCAGGATTTATGGGATATGCAAAATTCAGACCCGGTTTTACAAATATAAGAACTCATGTACATATTAAGTCCGAATCAGACCCTGCAATGGTAAAACAGCTTATAGACCTTGTGGAGATAAGATGTCCTGTTGAGGATACTGTTAAAAACGGAACAGAAATAGCAAAATCTGTAGTAGATGTTGAAAAGTAATCTTTGCGAGGTGTATATATGAGCGAATATGTAGGAAAAATCAAAGACCTTCCGGAAGCACCGGGGAACTTTATTGAAAATGCCTCGAAAAAGGTTGTTTTCGGGCCTTTACATTTTTGGTCGGACTATGTTATGAGATGCTTTGACCTTAAACCCGGCGCAGGAGAAAAAGAGCCGCATACTCATCCATGGCCTCACTGGGTAGTTATATATGACGGAGAAGGCGTTTTCTCTATAGACGGCGTCGAATACCCTGTGAAAAGAGGGGACTGGGTTCATGTGCCGGGAGAAATACCTCACTATAACTATAATTCATCGGAAACGGAAAATTTCTGTTTTCTTTGCATAGTACCTCCCGAAGGAGATGTGAGTCCGCTCCTTATGGGAAAAGGCTGTTGATAAATTTTTTAATATGTAATAAGTTTTGCGGCGGTCTTAGACCGCCGTATATTTTATTGAAAATGAGGTGGAAAAATGGCGAAAATATTGACCTTGCCTAAGTTATCCGTTGTTATGAAGGAAGGAACGGTAATTAACTGGTATTTTAAAGAAGGAGATCTGATAAAAAAAGGCGATATTCTCTACGACGTTGAAGCGGGTAAAATGGGCGGCTCAGCGGAGTCAGAAGAAGAGGGTGTTCTGCTTAAAATTTTGGTGAACGTCGGCGACAAAGCAAAGTGCGGTCAGGCCGTAGCCATAATAGGAGAAGAGGGAGAAGACTTTACTGAGCTTATCCCTAAGGAAGAAGAGCAGGAAGAAAAAGAAAAGAAGAGAACAACCGTTACGGTTATAGGCGGAGGTCCCGGAGGATATGTTGCCGCCATAAGAGCGGCTCAGTTGGGCGCTGACGTTACCGTTATAGAGAAATGCCATGTGGGAGGAACATGTCTTAATGAGGGATGTATTCCGACAAAGGCTCTGTTACACAGTGCGGAAGTATATGAAAATGCCAAGAACGGCGCGGACATAGGTGTTATAGCGCAGCCTGTCCTTGATTTTACAAAGGTAATGGAGAGGAAAAATGCGGTTGTTAAACGTCTTGTTGACGGAATACATGCGCTCCTTAAAGCCAACGGAGTTAATATAATTGAGGGCGAAGGAAGTTTTGCAGACAGGACTACAGTGAAGGTTAAAACGGCAGACGGAGAAAGAAAAATAATTTCTGACAAATATATCATTGCCACGGGTTCCGTACCGTCTACAGTACCTATTAAAGGAATTGACAGCCCGCAGTGCATAGACAGTACAGGCGCATTGTCGTTGGAAAAATGTCCGGAGTCTATGGTAGTCATAGGCGGAGGAGTTATAGGCGTGGAGATGGCTACGGCATACAGCTCATTCGGAACAAAGGTAACGATTGTCGAGATGCTGCCGAGACTATTGATGAACATGGACGAAGATATGACGGCTGTTGCAGTGAAAGCAATTGAGAAAAACGGCGCTGAGATAATGACTTCAACAAAAGTGGTTTCCGTAGATGATATGGGAGAAAAAGCAGTGGTTACAGTCGAAAGAAACGGCGTTAAGGAACAAATAGAAGCGGAAAAGGTGCTTGTGTGTATAGGCAGAATACCGAATACAGACAGCCTCAACTTGGAAGCGGCAGGCATAGAATGTGAACGCAGAGCAATAAAAGTAAATGACTATATGGAAACAAATGTAAGAAATATTTATGCCATAGGCGACTGTACGGGAGGAACTATGCTTGCGCATGTGGCGTCTGCGCAAGGAGAGAAGGCTGCTGAAAACGCTATGGGAAATGACAGCAGATATGACTCAAAGACAAATCCGTCATGCGTATATACAAATCCTGAAATGGCATCCGTCGGATATACCGAAGAACAGGCCAAAAAAGAAGGTATTTCCTATACGGCAGGAGTATTCAGTTTGGGCGGAAACGGAAAATCCGTAATAATGAACGGAGATGAAGGCTTTGTAAAAATAATTGCCCATAGCAGATCTAAAAAAGTACTCGGTATGCAGATAGTAGGTCCTAGGGCAACGGATATGATTGCCGAGGGTGCGTTGGCGTTGTCGGTAAATGCCGGGATTGAAGATATAATTAATACAATACATGCTCATCCGACTGTGTCGGAAGCCGTCAGAGAAGCTGCTTTGGCTGCCGATGGAAGAGCTATACACGGCTGATATAATAGGGGTTAGTTATAAATTCTAACTAAGATGGATTTTAATAATTACGATATAAAGTATAATGTGATTGAATTAACGCCTGTGTGCTACTATAATATAATTACAAATATATGTTAGGAGCTGGGCTGATGAATTCAAATAACAAGAAAAATTATATATACTGGATGTTTGCCATTTTCGGTGCAATTGCCCTTAATGTTGCTCTTTTCTTTTTGATATTCCGCTTTAAAGAGTTCGGAGGAGTAATAGGAAAAATAATGGCAATACTCAAGCCGATGATTTACGGAGCGGCAATCGCTTATCTGCTTAAACCCGTATGTAACACATATGAGCATAAGCTGAATGAGCACTTACCGAGTAAGCTGAAAAAAATGTCGAAGGCCCTTGCGATAACGGGAAGTATGCTTACGATGTGCATTATCGTATATCTTCTGCTTATAATAATCATACCGCAGGTTGTAAACAGCGTAACCTCACTTATAAATACCTTGCCAGATAAGCTGAACTATGCTGCGTCTTGGCTTGAGGAAACGCTTAAAGAGGATACGGTTGTAGCAAACTATATAACGGAAAATTATATAATGCTGAAAGATACAGCAATTGAATGGATATCTAATGAACTTATACCGAATATGCAGAATATTCAGAATATATTGGCAGGAGTAGGTATTCAGATATGGAACAGCGTTATGTTCCTGAAAAATTTACTGATAGGACTTATTATAGCTGTATACTTGCTTGCCTCCAGAAAGAAATTTGCGGTACAGGGCAAAATGGTGTTGTATAGCATAGTTAAAACAAAATGGGCAGATAAGATATTAACGGAACTGAAATACGCCGATAATACGTTTGTAGGCTTTATCAACGGAAAAATTTTGGACTCTGCTATCATAGGCGTTATATGTTATGTTTGCTGTCTTATATTTAAGTTTCCGAACGCCATGCTTGTTTCGGTAATAGTAGGAGTAACTAATATAATACCGTTTTTCGGACCGTTTATCGGGGCAATACCTTCGGCACTTCTTATATTTATAGAGTCTCCGTTAAAATCTCTTTGGTTTTTGATATTTATAGTTGTTCTTCAGCAGGTTGACGGAAATATCATCGGGCCGAAAATACTCGGAAATTCAACTGGTCTGTCAAGCTTTTGGGTATTGTTTTCAATACTTGTATTCGGCGGATTGTGGGGATTTGTCGGAATGGTAATAGGAGTTCCTCTTTTTGCCGTTATTTATGACATAGCTAAAAAGCTTGTATTCTGTGGGTTGAAACGCAACGGAAAAGAAGATATGATTCCTTTAAGGTCTGAGGAAGAGACAACGGAATAACAGTAGATAACCTTGTATTTTAAATAAAAAATCACCTTTTACATTGTCGGGCATAAACGCTGCGGTAAATAAAAGGTGATTTTATTTTTATCTGATAATTGTTAATTAAATAAATGCTCCGCCGTCGACAATAATATTTTGTCCTGTTACAAAGTCGGCATGTGCGATAAGTGCGTATACTGTCTGCGCTATATCTTCGGGAACAGCCACTTTCTGAAGAGGAGTTTCGCCGGCAAGTTTATCTATATGGCCTGTTCTGCCTTCCACCCAACGTGTAAGCACTATACCGGGAGCAACGCCGATAACTCTTACTTCCGGAGCAAGAACCCTTGCAAGCGATTTTGTTATGCTTATTTCCGCCGCCTTACTTGCGGCATAGGCTATGGAGCTTCCTAAACCTGTTACGCCTGCTATGGAAGTGATATTGATTATAACGCCATGGCTTTTTTTCAAAGCGTCGGCTGCTGCACGGCACATAAAAAATGTCCCCTTTACATTAAGGGCAAATATATCATCGAAATACTCGCTTTTCATACCGTCGAGGTCTTTATGATCGACAAAGTGCGTTCTTCCTGCATTATTTACAAGGATGTCAAGTTGTCCGAAATCTTTTATTACATCCGCTATCATTGCCTTGCATTGATCGTCGTCGGACACGTCAGCCTTATAAACGCCACATTTTACACCGAGAGCCTCGACCTCGGATTTAGCCTCAAAAGCTTCCTTTTCGGAATGAGCATAGTTTATGCAGATGTTTGTACCTTCCTGTGCAAGACGGAGAGCTACTCCTTTTCCTACGCCGGTACCGCCGCCTGTTATAAGAGCTACTTTTTCTTTGATATCCATTTTATATGCCTCCTTATTAATTAATTTATTAAATGGTAGCATAAGCATATGATTTTGTAAATTGTGATTAATAACGAAAAAAATAATAGGCGTATTATGTTGAAAATAACTTTATAAATTCTATAAGTATATTAATATTGTATATTAAAAGTGTGATAATACAGACTGTTTTAAAAGATACGGCAAATAAATATTGACATATTGATACAAAATAATTTCTCTGATATATTACTTAATGGTTTTTAGATTACGGGAATGTTTGGGGGAACAAAGTATGGCGCGTGAAAATGATCTTGGAAACGACTCTATAGGTTCGCTTGTATTAAAACTTGCTGTGCCGACAATGATAGCTCAGTTTGTTAATGTGCTTTACAGCATTATAGACAGGATATATATAGGAAATATACCCGGTGAAGGGGCGCTTGCCCTTGCCGGCGTAGGTATATGCGGACCGATAGTTACGCTTCTTACATCTTTCGGAACACTTATAGGACTGGGCGGTTCAATATTAATGGCAATGAAGATGGGCGAGGGGAATATGAAAAAGGCAAAGCAGATATTGTCCAATTCATTCCTTATGCTCATAATATTTTCGATTGTTTTGACCGTAACGTTTTTTATAATAAAAGATAATCTGCTTATGTGGTTCGGAGCAAGTGAAACGACATTTCCGTATGCGGATACATATATGAAAATATATACGGCAGGAACGTTTTTTGCATTGATGTCATTGGGACTGAATTATTTTATAAATTGTCAAGGCTTTTCGACAATAGGAATGGCTACGGTTCTTGTCGGGGCGGTTACGAATATTATTTTGGATCCCGTATTTATATTTGTATTTGATATGGGCGTTGCGGGAGCGGCTATAGCGACTGTAATTGCACAGATACTGTCCTGCTTATTTGCGCTTTTCTTTCTTTTCGGGAAAAGACCGCCTGTAAAAATATCTTTCGGAGGATATTCAGCCGGGATTATGTTAAGAATAGTAGCCATAGGTCTTTCACCGTTTTTAATTTTGGCTACAGACAGCGTTATAATGATAGTTATGAATACCGTGCTTCAAAAAACGGGAGGAACAAGCGCCGATATGCTTATTGCGGCTGCAACTATAGTTCAGAGCTATATGATGCTTATAACGGGGCCCTTAGGAGGTATAAGCGGAGGCACACAGGCAATAATCAGTTTTAATTACGGCGCAGGAAAAACAGATAGAGTAAGGGCGGCAGAGAAAAAAATATTGTTGATGTGCGTTATATTTACGGGAGTAATGTTTATTGCCTCCAGATTTCTTGCAGAAGCATTTGCGGGAATATTCATTACAGGAGCGGAAGAAATCGCTCTTGCAGGCTGGGGAATAAGAACATTTACGCTTGCCATAATACCGCTTGCCTTTCAGTATGCCCTTGTTGACGGACTTACCGCAATGGGAAGAACAAAAACTGCTCTGTTCCTATCTATGTTCAGAAAAGGATCCTATGCACTGCTTATAGTCATATTCGCTTTTGTTCTGGGCGCAAGAAATACATTTTATGCGGAACCTGTGGTAGACCTTGTAGGCGCAATAATGTCAACAACTATTTTCTTACTGGTATTTGAGAAACACATGAAAAACAGGATGGAAGCCGAAATAATTTAAAATTTACAAGCGCTCGTTTAGGGCGCTTTTTTTATATGCCTGTAGTTTCGCAAAAATTATAAATACGGTTAAATTGTGGTGAAAGTGTGAAAACACAAGTATTAAATTATATTGAATATGTATAAATCAGAGGCTGAAAATACAATGTTATCAAGTGCGCGGTTATGATTAAAGATTTTAATTATAGATATATTAAATAAAAACATACGAAAAAAATGACTATAACCGACAAAAGACGATACAATGGGAAATTTGACCGAAAAACCATTTTTTTGATAAAATATAACATATAAAGTCTACGGTTTTGACAGGTTCTGCCTGTATGAGGGAGGGGAGCATTATAAAAAAGAGAGTAGTTTTATGTATGACGGCTGCCGCCGTATGTTTCTGCTGTATTAATAAGATTATTCAAAATGATGTTTCCGCCGAAAACTTATATTCGGATAACGGCGTAAGGGTTGAAATAGAAAACGCCGAAACGGGAACCGTATACGAAACCGAACTTTTAAACTGTACCCGGACAACAAAAATACTGAATGTAAATACAAATGATAAAACGGTGAAAAAAGGATTGACGTTACAAGGGGGCTTTGAAGTTCCGGCAGAAGAGGAAGAATGGATACCGTCGGGGGCTTCAATAAATATAGAGCATGATAAGACGATTTCAGTAAAAGCAACTCTTTACATGGAGTATACTACCGGCGTTGGTTGGAACGGATATGACTATTACGAAACGTATTTACTGGAAAGGGTAAGCGGAGAATGGGAAATTATTGATAAAACAGTTACTATATATGACAAAACCTATGATGTGGTTTGCATTGACGGTGATAAAGCTAAGGAACAAGTGAGAAATGATATTGAAATAAGTGATGATGTATATAATTTTAAAAATAGAACCGAATTTGATAAATTTGTAAGCAGTGAGGACCCTACTTGTTATGTGGCGGCGGCAATGGAGTGCCATATTGTCAGAATGTCGGAACCGTGGATATTCAGAGTCAGTGAAACTATCATAGAAAATTATCAGAGGTGGTCTTGGTGAGAAAAAGCATTATGTTTTCGGTATTTGCAACGGCTTCGTTTTTGCTAATGATAGTTTACTGCATGGTTTACGGATACACTACCGAACAGCTTGAATTTACGTTTTATGCAGGAGATAAATATGTGATGCTGTTATGGTGGTTACCGTATATACTTATTTTTTCAGCCGGTATTTTTTCAGCGTGTGCTGTTTTTACAGTCGGAAACGACAGAAAAGAAACAATGACTATCGCCGTACTCAGCCTTGCGGTAGGAATAGGCATAGCGGTATTTACAGTTCTTGCCGTAAAAATGGTTATAAAACTGCCTTTTCTCGGGGGAGGAAAAACGGCGATAAATTGGAGCAGCAGCAGTGCAAAGCCGTCTATGGTTTTGGCCGGCGTTTTTACCGCTAATTCAATCAGACATTTTTTAAGACTCGGAAAATATAAAGAACAGGAGATAAGCGGAAATTAATATCTTATACTGAAAAAGCGTACCTAAATGATACGTTTTTTCGGATTGCATACAAATAGATTTTCAGATAGCGGAAGGGTTCGGGAAACAAAGCGGTTTCCCGAGTGGAATCCGCAGGCAGGATTTACTTCTGCCGAGGAAAACAGCTGGTTTCGAGGCATTATTGCCGATGGAACCCGTCTGTTATTACATCTGTTTTAACTCGTCGAAATCCTGATTTCGACGAAATGTGTCGACAAAGTCAACGCATTTAAAAAGCGTACCTTAAAAGGTACGCTTTTGGTTTATTATAACTGTCCTTCAAGAACTTCTTTTGCTTTTGTTAAAGCTTCCGTAATTTTTGAGGCATCTTTTCCGCCTGCTTGAGCCATGTTGGGACGTCCGCCACCACCACCGCCGCATACGGCAGCCGCAGCTTTGATAATATTACCGGCATGAGCTCCTGCTTTAACGGCGTCGTCTGTAGCCATTGCAAGAAGGTTCACTTTTCCGCCGTTTGCGGAAGCAAGAACAACTACGCCGCTTCCGAGCTTGTTTTTAAGCTGGTCTCCCATTGTTCTGAGAGCATTGGCATCGGCTTCTTTAACCTCTGCCGCTACAAGCTTTATACCTTTAACTTCAACGGCGTTTGCAAGTATGCTGTCGGCAGCTCCGCCTGCCATTTTTGCTTTAAGCGATTCAAGCTCTTTTGCAAGTTGTTTCTGTTCGGCTATTACTGCCTCGACTCTCTTGACCATGTTTTCGGGATTGCTCTTGACAGCCTTGCAAACGGCTTTGAGAGACTCTTCCTGATGCTGGTAGTGCTTAAGAGCAGCCGCTCCTGTAAGAGCCTCTATTCTTCTTACGCCTGAAGCGATACCGCTTTCGGAAACGATTTTGAATGAGCCTACCTGCGCGGTATTATCAAGATGCGCTCCTCCGCAAAGCTCTATGCTGTAACCGCCCATATTTACAACACGGACGATATTTCCGTATTTTTCTCCGAATAAAGCCATGGCTCCGAGCTTTCTTGCGTCTTCTATGCTTTCCTGAGTAGCTGAAATAGGAAGACTTTCGAGTATTTTTTCATTTACTATGTCTTCTACCTGCTGTATTTCTTCGGGAGTCATTGCGGCAAAGTGTGTGAAGTCGAAACGAAGTCTGTCAGGAGTTACGTATGAACCTGCCTGCTCGACATGTGTTCCGAGAACCGTACGAAGTGCCTTCTGAAGAAGATGAGTAGCAGAGTGGTTTCTTGATGTTGAAAGTCTTCTTACTCTGTCTATTTCAGCCGCAGCGGAATCTCCTACGGAAATGCTGCCTTCGGAAACCGTTCCGATATGAGCTATCTTACCGCCTATTACTTTTATACAGTCTGTTACTTCAACAGTACCCATTTCTGTTTTTATTATACCGTTATCGCCTACCTGTCCGCCGCTTTCCGCATAGAAAGGTGTTTTGTCAAGGAAAACGGAAACCTCGTCTCCGGCTGAAGCGCTGTCTGCAACAGCGTTATTAACTACCAAAGCGATTACCTTTGCGTCGGTAACGGGCGCTCCGTCATAGCCTGTAAATTCTGTAACCATAGCGGTATCAAGCTGATGATATACCGTTTCGTCGGCGCCCATATAGGTATCGACTTCTCTTGCGGCTCTTGCTCTTTCCTTCTGAAGCTGCATTTCGTTTTTAAATGCTTTTTCGTCAAGTCCGAGACCTTCTTCCTCGAGTATTTCCTTTGTAAGGTCGATAGGGAAACCGTAAGTATCGTAAAGTCTGAATGACTTTTCGCCTTTCATGATTGTTTCACCGGCAGCTTTCATTTCTTCAATGTCAGCCTTAAGGATTTCCATACCTTTGTCTATTGTTTTATAGAAACTGTTTTCTTCAACTGTTATTACCTTGTAGATGTAATCCTGCTTTTCAACAAGTTCGGGATAAGCGCCGCCTGATGTTTCTATAACTACCTTACACAAATCCGCAAGGAATGTTTTATTTATACCGAGAAGTCTTCCGTGTCTTGCGGCGCGTCTGAGAAGTCTTCTGAGAACGTAGCCTCTGCCCTCGTTTGAAGGAAGAACGCCGTCTGCTGTCATAAATGTAACGCTTCTTATATGGTCCGTTATTACACGTACGCTTACGTCTGTATTATGGTCTTTTTCGTATTCAACTCCCGCAACGGCACAAACAGCGTCGCGGAGAGCTTTTATTGTATCTACGTCGAAAATAGAGTCTACGCCCTGCATTATCGTAGCCATACGTTCAAGACCCATGCCCGTATCTATGTTAGGCTTTGCAAGACGAGGATAGCTTCCGTCCTCCTGTCTGTCAAACTGCGTGAATACAAGATTCCAGAATTCCATATATCTGTCACAGTCGCAGCCTACTCCGCATGTCGGCTTGCCGCAGCCGTATTCCTCACCGCGGTCATAGTATATTTCAGAGCATGGACCACAGGGACCTACTCCGTGTTCCCAGAAGTTATCTTCTTTTCCGAGACGCACTATTCTGTCCATAGGGACGCCGACTTTTTCATGCCATATCTGTTCTGCCTCGTCGTCGTTTTCGTAAACCGTAACATAAAGTCTGTCCTTAGGTATTTCAAGTACTTCCGTTACATATTCCCATGCCCATGGAATTATTTCTTCCTTAAAATAGTCTCCGAAAGAAAAGTCTCCGAGCATTTCAAAAAATGTGCCATGACGTGCTGTTTTTCCTACGTTTTCAATATCGCCTGTACGGATACATTTTTGACATGTAGTAACACGTCTTCTCGGCGGTATTTCCTGTCCGGTAAAATAAGGCTTGAGCGGAGCCATTCCCGAATTTATAAGAAGAAGGCTCTTGTCGTTGTGCGGAACAAGCGAAGCACTAGGCAGCCTGAGATGATCTTTACTTTCAAAGAAAGCGAGAAAACTTTCTCTGACTTCGTTTACACCCATTGGTTTCATAAACTGATTCCTCCATTTTATTTAAATTTGACGATTTATAACTTTATCGGCAGTCATGGACTAAAAAAGCCCCGTTCCTGCATATTACTACAGGGACGGGGCATTAAATCCTCGCGGTACCACCCTGGTTATATCACAAACGGATATCACCTTTGCCCTTTAACGCAGGGATTACGGAACGGCATACTTAAATTTCCGCCGAACGGCCGGTTACCCAAAAGACTGCTTCAACAGACGGCGGACAAAGGTCTTGCAGCTGTAAATGACCTTCTCTCTGGGAACGCTTATAACTGTTTACTATTTCTTTTATCGCCTTTTACAATATCAACGAATTGATTATATTAAACAGAATAACCCTTTGTCAACGATTTTTGAAAAGTTTAACCGTATATTCGGCAAAAACTTATATAAACAACGGACAAACCTACGCATATCAATAGCTTTTTCTCATACCGGTTCCGGCAATACCGAGAGATTCCCTGTATTTTGTTACGGTACGCCTTGAAATGCTTATATTCTCTTTTTCAAGAATAGTCGTTATCTCCCTGTCGCTGAGAGGCTTATGTTTATCCTCGGCGGATATTATTTCTTTTATACGAAGCTTAACGTTTTCACGAGATATATCTGCGTCCGAACAATCTGTTTTGTGTACTGCCGATGAGAAAAAATAGTTCATTGGGAATATGCCCCAACTACATTGAATATATTTATCCCTGACAGCCCGACTGACAGTACTTTCGTGTATATCAAGCCTTTCGGCTATGTCGGCAAGCTTCATGGGAAGAAGATTGCCTATACCTTTTTCAAAAAACGGCATTTGCATTTCCAGTATAAGCTCCAATGTTGACATCAAAGTAGAGTTTCGTTTATTTATACATTTTATTACCCACTGCGCTTGGCTTAATTTTTCGTTTACATACTCTTTGGCTTCATTGCTGTCGCTGTTTTTGATAATGGATTTATAATATCCGTTTATTTTGATTGAAGGCGAGTAATAGTCGTTAAGTCTGATTTCGTAATTGCCATAGGGATTTTTATAAATATATGCGTCGGGCGTTATATATTCTAATTTATTGTCAGAGGAGAAGCCACGGCTCGGTTTGGGATTAAGACTTTTGATTTTCAGAGCTGATTTAACTACTTCTTCCAACGGTTTTTCGAGTTTACGGGCTATGGTTTTAAGACTGTTTTTTGCCAGAAGCTCAAGGCAATTCTCAACAATCGCAACGGCTGTCGTGTCGGGAATATCTTCCGAAAGAAGTTGCAGCAAAAGGCATTCTTTTAAATCGGACGCTCCGACGCCGATTGGATCAAGAGTTTTAAGAAGCCGTATTCCTGCTTCAACGGAAATTTTTTCTATGCCCGTAAGACTTACTATGCTGTCGGCTGTTTCCGCAAGATAACCGTTTTCATCTAAACTTTTTGCGGCAAAAATTGCCGCGGCTCGGACGCTTTTTTCCAATCGCTGGGTATTAATTTGGGCAAGAAGGTGTTCCTCCAAAGATTCGTTCTGTTCGGGAGAAAAGTTCCACTTGTCGTTCTCGTCTTCCTTATCTTCATTGTAGTAATATTTGTTTTGCTCGTCGGAAGAGGCGAGCCAGTCGAGTTTTTTGGCAATTATATTAAAATCGGTTTCCGAAGCCGATTTTTCTTTATATTCTACAAGAGGATTGTTCTCGCTTAGTTCTTTAAGATAATCGTTAAGTTCAAGAGAACTCATTTGCAGAATTTGCGCGGAAAGAACCATACGATGCGCTAACGTAAGTTTTTGCACGGTATTCAAATTAAGTTCCATATCGGCCGCCTCCCGCAAAATAAATTTTAATAATATTATAGCATAAAAAAACAAAACGTATTATTGAAATTGGTTTTTCGGACATATATAACGAATATATGCAATGATTATTGTTTTTATCTTAATTTATTATAGTAAAGAATGTCAAATAATAAACATAAAACAGATATTTACATTTACTTTTAATTAGGTTTAGGGTAGAATTAATACCGTAACAGAGTACATAATAAATTATTTTGGTTTAAAATGTATAAAATTAGCGTTGCTTATTTTAAATAATATACAAATCAACAAAAAAAACCTAAAAAGATTTTGACAAATAAAAATTTTTCATAATTTTAATTATAAATTAAGATTTTTGAAATTTTTTGTTGAGAAGTCGCGCGATTTGTATTAAAATAGTACTGCTGATTTTTATGCAATTATAGTTTTCATAAAAAGTACAATAAGTTCTGGTACGCGAAAATAAGGCATTCGTGTACAAAAAATTCCTAGAACAGAGGGGGATAATATGCAAGCTTTAACCTTCAAACGAGGAGTTCACCCGGATGATTGTAAGCGTTTTTCCGCTGACAAACCTATCGAAGTGATACTCCCAAAAGAAAATTCCGAAATGTTCTATCCCATGTCTCAGCACATAGGCGCTCCCTGCGAGCCCATAGTTGCTGTAGGCGATTATGTTAAGGCGGGACAGAAAATTGCAGAAACAGGTGCATTTGTATCTTCACCTATTTTCTCAAGCGTTTCAGGAACTGTAAAAGATATCAGACCCATGCTTACACCGGGCGGAGCTACGGTAAAGACTATCGTTATCGAAAACGACGGAAAGTATGACATGGCTGACGGTATCGGAAAGGCTCTGGACTACGAAAACATGTCCAATGCCGACATCTGTGCAGCTATCAAGGCTGCAGGCGTTGTAGGACTCGGCGGCGCCGGTTTCCCTACACATATCAAACTTGCTCCGCCGCCGGACAAGAAGATTGATTATATAATCATCAATGCGGCAGAGTGTGAGCCGTATCTTACATGCGACTACAGAGTAATGCTTGAGCAGCCTGAGAAGATCATCAGAGGTCTTAAGATAATGCTCAAACTTCATCCTAATGCTAAGGGCGTTATCGGTATCGAAAACAACAAACCCGAAGCTATTAAAGTAATGAGCGAAATGGTAAAGGATATTCCAAATATCGAAGTTGCGGAACTTCAGATGAAGTATCCTCAGGGCGCTGAGAAACAGATTATTTACGCTATAACAAAGAGAGAAGTTCCTTCAACAACTCCTCCTTCACTTCCTGCCGATGTAGGATGTATAGTAGACAACGTAGCTACTGTTATGGCTATCGGCGACGCTATATTCGAAAGCAAACCGCTTATGGAAAGAGTAATAACAGTATCGGGCGGCGCAGCTAAGAATCCCGGAAACTACCAGATGAAAATTGGTATGAAAATTTCCGACCTTATGGAAGCTATCGGCGGTTTTAAAGAAGAACCCGCTAAATTCATCGCCGGCGGCCCTATGATGGGACCTGCTATGTATACTCTAGATGTTGCTTCAACAAAGACAACATCCGGTCTTCTTTGCTTTACAAAAGAAGAAGCTTATATTCCACCTGAAAGAGGCTGTATCCGTTGCGGTAAGTGCGTAGAGCACTGTCCTATGGGTCTTATGCCGCTTGAACTTAACAGACTTGCAATAAAGGGTCTTGCGGAAGAGTTCGGCAACCTTCACGGTATGGACTGTATCGAATGCGGTTCATGTTCATTCGAGTGTCCGGCTAAGAGACAGCTTGCCCAGTCTATCAGAGCTATGAAGAAGATTGAGGGCGGAAGAAGAGCAGCAGCTGCGGCAGCCGCAAGGGCAGCAGCTGAGAAAAAATAATAAGGGGGATTAGTAAAATGAGTAGTTCAATCATAGTATCAGGTACCCCTCATGTCCGTTCAAAAGAGTCAATTCAGAGCATCATGCGTGATGTTGTTATAGCTCTTATACCGGCATCAGTAATGGGTATATACTATTTTGGTATCAAAGCATTAATGCTTATAGCAATTTCTATCGTATCCTCTGTTGTATTTGAGTGGGGATATGAAAAAATACTTAAAAAGCCTGTTACAGTAAGCGATTTTTCAGCTGTGCTTACAGGTCTTCTTCTTGCTCTTAACCTTCCTGTAACAGCATCATGGTGGGTGCCTGTAGTAGGAAGCTTTGTAGCAATTATACTTGGTAAACAGTTCTATGGCGGTCTTGGTCAGAACTTCATTAACCCTGCGCTTATCGGACGTGCGTTCCTTGTTGCCGCATATCCTACGCAGACAACAGGCGGCGCTTTCGCAGCTGGAAGAATGGTAGTAGACGCTTCTACATATGCTACACCTCTTGCAGAACTTAAAGCAGGAACAGCGGTTGTAAATGCAGATGCTATTAAAAATGCCGTTATCGGAAACGTAGGCGGATGTATCGGTGAGACATGTGCTATCGCACTTCTTATCGGAGGTATCTATCTTATAGTTAAACATGTAATAAGCTGGAGAATTCCCGTAATCTACATTGCTGTTGTATTTATCCTTACAACACTTATGAGAGGAAACGGAGTAATCGGCGGTGTTTATGAAATCTTTGTAGGCGGTCTTATGCTCGGTGCATTCTTCATGGCTACAGATTATGTAACATCACCTATTTCAGCAAAGGGACAGGTAATATTTGCTGTAGGATGCGGTCTTCTTACATCGCTTATCCGTGTATACGGAGGATATCCTGAAGGTGTATCATACTCAATCCTTATCATGAACCTTGCAGTACCTCTTATTGACAGATACACAAGACCTAGAATCTTTGGGGAGGTGAAGGCGAAATGAAACAGATTATAAAACCTATGGCAATTTTAGGTATAATTTGTATCGTATGCAGCGGCCTTCTTGGTGTAGTTGAATCGGTAACAAGAGAGCCTATCAGAGTACAGGCTGAAGCTACTGCTACAGCAGGTATGAAAAAAGTTGCTCCCGAAGCAGCTTCTTTTGAGGCAATAGAAATTGCCGCAGATGAAAATTATGACGGTATCGGCGTTAAGACAGCTAATGTAGCCCTTGACGCTTCAGGAGAAACAATCGGTTATGTTGTTGAAGTACTTCCCAGCGGTTTCGGCGGAACAATCGACCTTATGGTAGGTGTAGACAATGAAGGCGTTGTAACAGGTATTTCGGTACTCAGCCTTTCAGAATCACCCGGACTTGGTGCAAATGCTAAGGAAGAATGGTTCCAGGAACAGTTTGTAGGTGTAACAGCACCTGTTGCCGTAACAAAAGACGGTGGACAGATTGAAGCTATTACAAGCTCAACAATAACATCAAGAGCCGTTTCAGACGGTGTTACAGCAGCTATCAACTGGGCTGCTGAAAATGCGGGAGGTGCTAACTGATGAGTAAAGCTCTGAGTGCTATCAAAAATGGTATTATAGACGAAAACCCCACCTTTATACAGGTTCTCGGTACATGTCCTACGCTTGCTGTAACAACAAGCGCTATAAACGGTATCGGTATGGGTCTTTCAACTATGGCCGTACTTGTATGCTCTAACTTGTTTATTTCATTATTAAGAAAAATAATTCCCGATACAGTACGTATACCGTGCTTTATCGTAGTTATCGCAAGTTTCGTTACAATTGTACAGTTGCTGCTTACAGCTTTCCTTCCGGCTCTTAACGAGTCGCTCGGTCTGTACATTCCACTTATCGTTGTTAACTGTATCGTTCTCGGACGTGCCGAAGCGTTTGCTTCAAAGAACGGACCGCTTACATCACTTTGCGACGGTATCGGTAACGGACTCGGATTTACATTAGCTCTTTGCTTCATCGGACTTATACGTGAGTTCCTCGGAGCAGGAACACTGTTTGGCGTAACAGTGCTTCCCGAAGCATTCCCCAAGACTCTTGTTATGATTATGGCTCCCGGCGCTTTCTTCACATACGGAACGCTTATGGCTATATTCAAGAGACTTATCGGAAAAATGAAAGCAAATAAAGCAGCTAAAGAAGAAGCTGCAGCGTAAGGAGGAGGGTAAAGCATGAATTACATACTGTTTATATTAGCAGCTGTGTTTGTAAACAACTACATCTTATCACAGTTCTTAGGTATTTGCCCCTTCCTTGGTGTTTCCAAAAAGGTTGAGACTGCTGCCGGAATGGGTGTAGCCGTTATATTCGTTATGACGATTGCATCTGCTGCTACATACTTCATTTACAATTTAATCTTAGTAAAACTCGGAATTTCTTATCTTTACAACATTGCCTTTATTCTTGTTATAGCGGCTCTCGTTCAGTTTGTAGAGATGTTTATAAAGAAGAGCTCACCGGCGCTTTATCAGTCTCTCGGTGTTTATCTTCCACTTATAACAACAAACTGTGCCGTTCTCGGTGTTGCCGTTTCTAACATGCAGGCAGGTTACAATTTCATTCTTTCAGTACTTAACGGCTTCGGCGGAGCTGTAGGTTTTGCGGTTGCAATCATCCTTATGGCAGGTATTCGTGAAAGAGTTGAAGAGGGAGACCATCCTAAAGCATTTGAAGGATTCCCCTTTGCACTTGTTACAGCAGGACTTATGTCAATTGCTTTCTTAGGATTCCAGGGACTTATCAATGTTTCTGAAGTCGTTAAAGCAATGGGATTATAATACGGAGGGGTGACAAAAAAATGGATACACAAGCTATTATCTTTGCTATTGTCAGCATAGGAGGATTAGGTATCATTTTTGGTGCAATCCTCGGTTTTGCCAGCAAAATATTTGCTGTAGATGAAGACCCCAGAGTAGGAATGGTTCAGGAATGTCTTCCAGGAGCAAACTGCGGTGGATGCGGTTATCCCGGATGCGGAGGTCTTGCAGCAGCTATCGTTGCAGGTAAGGCTCCTGTTAACTCATGCGCACCCGGTGGCGCTAAAGCGGCAGCAGCTATTGCTGAGGTTATGGGTGTGGTTGCAGAAGAAACAGAGCCTATGGTTGCGTTTGTAAAATGCGGCGGAACATGCGACAAAGCACAGAACAAATATGAATATGACGGAATTGACGACTGTATTATGGCTTCTCAGCTTGCAGGGGCATCATCAAAGGCATGCGCCTATGGATGTATGGGTCTCGGAAGCTGCGTAAAGGCATGTAAGTTTGACGCTATCAAAATTGAAAACGGCGTTGCTGTAGTTAATCCCGATTTATGTGTTGCATGTGGAAAATGTGTTTCTACATGTCCTAAAAAGATTATTGATCTTGTACCTAAGAAGAAAAAGGTTAAAGTTCAGTGTTCATCAAAAGATATGGGCAAGGCAGTTATGTCCGTATGTTCGGCAGGATGTATCGGATGTAAGATCTGTGAAAAGACATGTAAGTTTGACGCTATCCATGTAATTGATAACATAGCCGTTATTGATTATGATAAGTGTAAAAACTGCGGTATGTGCGCTAACAAGTGTCCTAAGAAGGTTATCACAGGTTACAGAGTCGAGGCTCCTAAGCCTGCCGCTCCTGCAGAAGAGGCTCCCAAAGCTGAAGCTCCTGCTACAGAAGCACCTAAGGCAGAGGAAACAAAGGCTGAATAATAAAACAGCAATTTTAACAGCGGATACTAATGTATCCGCTGTTTTTTTAACTCTTTTTTGTTTAAAAGTGCGGATTGTGCGGTACAAGTTATTTATGATAAAATATCATAGAAATATGAAACAACGGCATCTGTAAAGAGCAAAACAGTACCGCTGTTTTTTTCTGCACAATTATATCCGAAGGAGATTGATAATGAAAACAAGAATTGAAAAGTATTTTAAAATCAAGGAAAATAATTCTCATATTCAAACGGAAATATTTTCCGGATTGACGGCGTTTTTTACAATGGTATATTTGCTGTTCCTTGTTCCGAATACGCTTATGGGAGCTTTCCCCGAAGCGTTTAACGAGGCGGGAGAGCTTGTGGGAAGCTATGTATTGCATAACGGACTTACAGCAGATGAAATGCTTGTTTCCCTTACAATAGCAGCCTGCATAGCGGCGGCAATAGGTACGTTGATTACCGCTTTGAGAACCGGACTCCCGTTTGCACAGGGACCCAGTTTGGCAATCGCAACATTTATTACATACACTGTTTGCGGTGAATTAGGATATACTTATGAGCAGGCGTTGGCAGCCGTTTTCATATCGGGTATAGTGTTTTTTATACTGACAATGTTTGGACTTGAGCATAAAATACGAAAAGCAATTCCTCATAATATAAAATACGCGGTAACTGCCGGTATAGGACTTTTTATAGCATTTATGGGAATGCAGAAATGCCACATGGTTGTTGCCGATGAACACCATCTTGTAAAGTTTGTAGAGTTTGCAGGGCTTTCCGATTATAATACAATGAGCACAATATTGTGTATATTGGGACTTGTCCTGATTGCGGTGCTGCATTACAAACATGTACATGGGGCTATACTGATTGGAAAAATTTTGGTTATTATAGCGGCAATTCCATTGGGATTATATCATCATGGGGAAATAAATCTCTTTGCCTATGACTTCGGAGCAATACTTCCTACAGCGTTTAAGATGGATTTCGCAGGATTTTTAAGCCGCGGCGGAAGTCTCGGAATGGCAGGAGGACTTATAGCCGCAGGAGCTATTATAGTAACTCTTTGTATTATGGATGTATTTGAAACGATGAGTACTGTAATTGCGACAGACCATATACTTGACCATAAGATTCACCATGATGAAACGAATGAAAAAATTAAGAAGACACTTGAAGCAGACGCTATAGCTACGGTTGTCGGTTCTTCAATGGGTGTAACATCTGTTTCTACATTTGTGGAAAGTACCGCAATGGCTGTTGAAGGCGGAAGAACAGGTTTTTCGGGGGTTGTTACAGCGTTCTTATTTATACTTGCGATATTTATAGCTCCGTTTGCCTCGGTAATACCTTCTGCGGCTACGGCTACAACGCTTATTATAACCGGCGTATTTATGATGTCGGTTGTTAAGGAAATTAACTTCCATGATGTTGAAGAAGGACTTCCTGCGTTTTTCACAATGGCTTTCATACCGCTTACATACAGTCTTATAAACGGAATATCACTTGGTCTTGTTACACATACTTTTATTTGTATATTCAGTGGAAGAGGTAAGGAAGTTAAAAAAGGAACGTATCTTATTACTCTGTTGTTTGTGCTTATGTTTATATTTATGTAAATAAATGTCAGACGGAATATAATTAATTCCGTCTGTTTTTTTGTAATATTTAAGCGTAAATGTTTTTAAACTATGGTAATTTGTATTTCTATATGATAAAATCAAACGATAAATAATCTTTTTCTGAATGGAGGACTAACATGAAAGCCATAATTACAGTATTAGGTACAGATAAGGTTGGTATTATCGCAAAGGTATGTTCTTTTCTTGCCGACCGCGAAATAAATATACTTGATATTTCCCAGACAATTATACAGGGATACTTTAACATGATGATGATTGTCGAGGTAAACGAGAGTGTAGAGCATTTTTCGGAAATAGCGGACGGTCTTGAAAAACTGGGACAGGAAATCGGAGTTATAATAAAAATGCAGCATGAGGACATATTTAATTCCATGCACAGAATATAATATAAGGAGGCCTGACTAATGCTTTCAAGAATGGAAATCGTCGAGACAAACAAGATGATAAAGGAATCAAATCTTGACGTCAGAACTATTACAATGGGTATCAGCCTTCTTGACTGTGCTGACAGCGACATAAAAAAATTCAATAATAAAATATATGATAAAATAACAAAAAGAGCGGAACATTTGGTAAAGACGGGCGATGATATAGCAAAACAGTACGGTATTCCCGTAGTAAATAAAAGAATATCCGTTACGCCTATAGCAATTGCCGCCGCAGGTTGTAATACAGACTCGTATGTTTCCGTTGCCGAGACTTTGGACAGAGCGGCTAAAGAAGTAGGCATAAACTTCATAGGCGGATTTTCGGCGCTTGTACAGAAGGGCTGTGCTCACGGTGATAAAATATTGCTTAAATCCATACCCGAGGCTCTCGCAACGACTGACGTAGTATGCTCTTCCGTAAATATCGGTTCATCAAGAAACGGTCTTAATATGGACGCCGTAAAAGATATGGGAGAAATAATACTGAAAACGGCAGAACTCACTAAAGATAAAGATTGTATCGGATGTGCGAAATTTGTTGTTTTCTGTAATGCTGTAGAGGACAACCCTTTCATGGCAGGAGCTTTTCACGGAGTAGGTGAAAAAGACGTTGTAATAAATGTCGGCGTAAGCGGCCCCGGAGTTGTTAAACGTGCGTTGGAGCAGGTAAGGGGTGCGGATTTTGAAACCCTTTGCGAGCAGGTAAAAAGAACGGCGTTTAAAATTACAAGAGCAGGTCAGCTTGTTGCGCAGGAAGCTTCAAGAAGGCTTAACGCTCCGTTTGGTATTATAGACCTTTCGTTGGCGCCCACGCCTGCTATAGGCGATTCTATTGCGGAAATATTCCAGGAAATGGGTCTGGAAGAAGCAGGAGCGCCCGGAACAACAGCTGCGCTTGCAATACTGAACGATAATGTTAAAAAGGGCGGAGTAATGGCGTCGTCTTATGTAGGCGGTCTCAGCGGAGCCTTTATACCTGTCAGCGAAGACCACGGAATGATTGAAGCTGCCGAAAAGGGAGCGCTTACACTTGAGAAACTTGAAGCTATGACATGCGTATGCTCCGTAGGACTCGATATGATAGCTATACCGGGAAGTACGTCTGCGTCTACAATATCCGGTATAATAGCCGACGAAGCCGCTATCGGTATGATAAATAATAAAACAACGGCGGTAAGAGTAATCCCCGTTATAGGCAAAGAAGTCGGAGATAAAGTTGAATTCGGCGGACTTTTGGGATACGCGCCTATTATGCCCGTTAACAGATTTTCATGTGAAAAGTTTATATCAAGGGGCGGAAGAATACCTGCGCCTATACACAGTTTTAAAAACTAAATGGAGATGTTGTTTCTATGGTAACGGAAAATTTGCGTCCTGAAAGAGTTTTTTACTATTTCGAACAGATTTCAAATATTCCCAGAGGCAGCGGAAATGAGAAGGCAGTAAGCGATTACTGCATTTCGGTTGCTAAAGGTCTGGGGCTTGCGGCTTTTAAAGATGAGTTTAACAACATAGTAATTAAAAAGCCTGCTTCAAAGGGATATGAAAATTCCAAAGGAGTTATAATCCAGGGACATCTGGATATGGTTTGCGAAAAGGATAAAAAGACAGAGCATGATTTTAAAACGGAAGGGATAAAGCTCGTTGTCGACGGAGACTGGCTTAAAGCCGACGGAACGACGCTCGGCGCCGATAACGGAATAGCTGTCGCCATAGGACTTGCCCTTATGGAAGCGGACGATATAGAACATCCTCCCCTTGAATGTTTGTTTACAACCGATGAAGAAGTCGGTATGGGAGGAGCTATGAATTTTGACGCTTCTGTGCTGAACGGAAGCAGACTTATCAATCTTGATTCGGAAGAAGAGGGGGTATTTGTGGCAAGCTGCTGCGGAGGAGCAAAAGTCCATATAAAAATACCGTTTTCCTCAGAAGACGCGCCGCATGATATGGTACCGGTTTCCATAAAAATACGTGGACTGAATGGCGGACATTCGGGCAGCGACATACACCTTCAGCGTGCCAATGCCAATAAACTTATGGGAAGAATACTTCGCCAGACAGCAAAAACATTTTATTTTCGTTTGGCAAGTATAAACGGTGGCTTAATGGATAATGCTATAACAAGGGAATGCGATGCCGTGGTTTATGTTATGAAAGAGGATATTGAGGAACTTATGGATCTTTGTTCTCAGCTTGAGAGTATTTTCAATGACGAATATTCATCAAGTGAAGACGGTATACATGTTATAGCGGATGCCGACGGATATGAGCATCCAAAGGTTATGGATGAAAAGTCTGCAAACAATATAATATATGCATTAAATATGGTTCCGTACGGAGTCATAAGAATAAGCCCGGAAATGAACGGTCTTGTTGAAAGCTCAAATAACCCCGGAATTGTAAAAACAGACGAAAACTATTTTGAAATTGTGAACGCCGTAAGAAGTTCCGTTGCTACGGTAAAATACGATATTATGGAGAAACTGGCTATGATAGCCGAAATGACGGAAGGAAAACTTGCCGTAAGAAGCCAGTATCCCGGTTGGCAGTTTAAGAAAAACAGCCCTCTTAGGGATATTTGTTCCGAAGCCTATAAGGAAATGTTCGGAAAAGAACCTGAAATACAGGCTATTCATGCTGGACTGGAATGCGGACTGCTTTCTGCGAAGGCGCCTGATATGGATATGATTTCCATAGGGCCTGAAATGTATGACGTGCATACGCCGTCTGAAAGAATATCTATATCATCTGTAGAACGTACATGGAATTTTATAAAGCATATTCTTAAAAAACTTAAATAAATAACAGCTGCGGAGGAATGGGATTGAGACTGCCATGGGATAAAAATTATTTAAAAATATCATTTCATGTCATAGTTACTCTGATAGCGATATATGCCGTTATGCTGCTTCTTAAAAATGCGCCTAAGGCGATAACGGAAGCAGAACTTTTTCTGGAATATACGTTTTCAGTACTTACTCCGCTTATCATAGCTGTCGTTTTTTCGTATATTGTAAACCCTGCGGTCGATTTTCTGCAGGGTTTTTATGATAAATTGGCAAAGAAAAAAAGAAAGCCTGTATTCAGAAAGCGGATAGCCGGAACGGTTTTTTTATATATTATATTATTTTCGGGAGTAGTGCTGATTATTATTTTGGCAGTTATGGGCATAGGAGAATCGGATATAATACTTATAGAAGAAAAAATAAGAGCTTCTCTTTTCGGTTTTACCAATACTCTAAAACAACTTAATATAAAGCTTGCAGAAATAGGTCTTGTTGAAAATGAAACAAGTATGTTTGACGGAACAATGAACTTTATAAAAGCCGGTATAGGTAAGATTACAGGATATTTTGCAGGAAGAGCCTCATCTATCGGTTCATTTGCGGTTGATTTGCTTATAGGACTTACGGCGGCATTTTATTTCCTTGTGGAGAAGGAAAGGATACTTTATTACGGAAGAGATATTATAAAAACTTTCCTGCCTAAATATTCGGAAGGAATTTTGGACTCTCTTTCGGAGGCAAACAGAATATTTTCGGGATATATAGGCGGACAGCTGACAGACGCTATTGTTATGGCTACGCTTATAAGTCTTGCTTTCCTTATAATAGGTATAGACTATCCGTTTATAATAGGAGTGATATCAGGCTTTTCCAACCTTATACCGTATGTCGGAGCGATAGTGGCGTTCTTTTTAGCCGTAAGCGTTGCGCTTTTGGGAGGTTCACCGATAAAGGCTATGTATGCCGCAATAGTTATATTGCTTTTACAGCAATTGGACAGCGCGGTAATAGTACCGAAAATAGTAGGTAATAAGGTTGAGTTGCATCCTGTGCTTGTAATACTTTCGCTTTCGGTTTTCGGCAGTATATTCGGAATTTGGGGAATGGTATTTGCCGTTCCAGTTACGGCGATTATAAAGATTATTTTATACAGAATATACAGAAAGCAAAAAAATAGATTGTCGAAAGACCTTGAAATTTAGCATAATAAAACCTATAATAGCAATAGCGCATTCGGCGTATATGAAAGGAAGGTTGATTTTATGGCTGAAAAAGGGCAGGTAACGCAGGTTAAGCCTAATAATAAAGTCGTTGTAAAAATGTTGAGAACAGAGGCGTGCGCAAAATGCCGTGCGTGTATGACGTTTTCATCAAAGGAAATGGTTCTGGAAGCGTCAAATGAGTGCGGAGCGCATGAGGGCGATTGGGTTGAACTGGAATTACAGCAGGACGGATTTTTTAATGCAGTGCTTATAATGTACGGATTCCCATGCATAGGACTTTTATTGGGAATATTTATCGGATATTTCGGACTGCATGCGCTGATACCGGGCTTTAACAGAGAAGTTTTAAGCTTTGTGTGCGGTCTAGTAGCTCTTTTGATTTGCCACCTGATAATTAAAAAGAACAATTACAGATGGGAAAACAACAAAAAGTATACTCCCGTAGCAGCAAGAATGGCCGCTCCTCCGACAGAGGAAGAAATGGAATACCAGCTTATAGCAAACGGTGAGAAAAAAGCATAATTTGATATTAAAAAAGAGAGAATTAATAAAATTCTCTCTTTTTGCATGTTTAAAAGTCTGTGTTTGATTAATCTAACCTATGAAATGAAAAACAAACTTACAATAACGAAATTACTGTGTGTATAATATGACTTCCATTTTGTCGTAAACGGCTGTTTCTCCTTTCGGAAACTGATTTACGACTGTTTCTTCGGTACCGACGATTTTAAATTCCAAGCCAAGCCGAGTAAGAACTTCTTCGGCGTCGGAAATGTCGTAACCTGTAAAATCCGGAAGAGGATTTGTCTCGATTGAAACTGTTGTCGGCTCAAAATTCATATAGTCGATTATTTTTTCGGCAAGGGTTTTGAATATCGGTGCGGCGGTAGTAACTCCGTCGGCATAATCCTTTGGTTTATCTATTATTACAAGGGTGGAAATTTTAGGGTCTTCGGCAGGAAAATATCCTGCGAATGTTATTGTGTAAGTATCTTCATCTCGGTTGCCCTGTTCGCCTGTTCCCGATTTACCCGCAATACTGTAACCTTCTACTTTTGCCTTTTTACCCGTACCGTTATCGACAACGGATATAAGATATTTTTTCATTAATGCACATGATTCCGAAGATACGGCTTGTTTTACTTTAACGGGTTCGTTTTTATAAACAGTCATGCCTGAGCTGTCTTTAATTTCATTTACAACATACGGCTTCATTATATATCCTCCGTTTGCCAAAGCGTTAAATGCCGTTATCGCCTGTATAGGTGTACAGTTGAAGGACTGACCTATTGAACCTGTGGCAAGTTCTACAGGACCTAAAGCTTCGGGCGAATAACGAAGTGATGAAGCGCTTACTTCCGACGGAAGATCTATTCCCGTTTTTGAACCGAACCCGAAATCCGTTTGGTATTTATAAAACAGTTCTGCTCCCATTTTCAGACCGACATCCATCATAGACACATTACATGAGGCTGAAACAGCCTGTTCGAGAGTTTCACTGCCATGACCGGTTCTTTTTATACAGTGTATGCGTCTGTCGGCAACCTGCATAAATCCTTCGCATAAAAATGTGCTGTTGTCTGAAATTATGTTTTCATCAAGCGCGCCGCACAAAAGCATAGGCTTAAAAATAGAACCCGGCTCAAACGTACTGGAAACGTTATAGTTGTTCCACAGATTGTTCAGATATGCCGACTGCTCCTCATATGAAAGGGAATTAAAATTCGGATTGTCAAGTGGGACGGAAGGGGTATTAGGATCAAAAATTCCCGAAGAAGCAGATGCCAGAACTTTTCCTGTGGACGGTTCCGTTACAATTACCGAAGCGGTTTCGCAAGGGAACATTTCCATAGCTTCCAATACGGCGTCTTCGGCAGCCTTTTGAATGACGGAATCTATTGTTGTTATGACGTCGCAGCCGTTTTCAGGTTCATAATATTCTACTGAGGATAGATTGGCGCCGCTGTACTGCTTTACAATACGTCCGTCTTTTCCCTCCAAATAGCTGTTGTAGTACTTTTCTATTCCGCACATATTTGTGCCGTTTACAAAGCCGATGACATGACAAGCCGATGTGCCGTAAGGGTATTTTCTCTTTTCTTTCTTTTCCAACCATACTCCTTTTAGATTTTTATCTTCAATCTGTCGGGCGGTTTCGGATGATATGCCTTTGGTAATAGGTATTATTTATAAGATTTCCTTTTTCGTCTTTTGAAAGATAATTTTTAAGTGGGCTTTCGGATATTTCAAGTATACTGCTTAAAGACGAAACGCTTGTATTTCTTTCGGTCTCATTCAAGGAGTCGAGTATTATAGGTTCGAGAATAACGTCATATATGGGAACGCTTTCCGCAAGGACAGTATTGTTACTGTCAAAAATACGCCCCCTTGAAGCGGGGACTACTTCGTCATAATTGTTTTGGCTTGCGGCGGCGTGTTCATAACGCTTTCCGTAAACAGTTTTTATGAAGGCTATTTTAAATATCAAAATTGCGAACATGATTATAAACATAATAAATGCCAAATGAATTCTTTTTTTCAAAAATAATCACCTCTAAATATTACAGTTGTAGTTTATATTAATATTACAAATGTAAGATTAATTGTCAAGAAAAATTTTTTTGATTGACAAGCGTGTATTAAATGTTATACTTAAGAAGTATTACAAATGTAGGAGATGAAGAAATGCAGGAAATACCCAAAATTACCGAAGCAGAGTATGAAATAATGAAGGTCGTTTGGAATAATTAGCCTATAAGTACCAACGATATTGTTAAAAAGTTTGAAAGCATAAGCGAATGGAGTCCGAAAACAGTGCAGACTCTTTTGTCCAGGCTTGTGAAAAAAGGTGCTTTGAGTTATGAGAAAAAGGGAAGGGTTTTTGTATACAGAGCTACCGTAAAACAGGACGAGTATACGAATACGGAAAGTAAATTTTTTTTAAAAAAGTTTTATAACGGAGCTTTAAATTCAATGGTGCTTAATTTTATCGACGATACAAAACTGAGCGACGAAGATATAGAAGAGTTGAAAAGAATTCTGGAAAAAGGCAGGAAAGGGGGTCTTTGATGACTTCACAAATATTAAGAAGCATGTTATTTATGACTGCATTGACAGCATTGTTGATTGCTTTGAAAAAAGTTTTGAACAAGCATATAACGGCTGCTTGGCAGTATAGGATAGATTATCTGTTTTTTGTAATATTGGCTTTACCAATTGTTCCGTGTGGAAAAAAGGCGACAAATATTACGAGGATAATCATTCCGGATATATCGACGGGTGCATTACAGCCAACAGTACAGCAAAATAGCGCCTTTAATGATTTTGCAGTTAATACAAATATGGGAATAAATATAGCTGCCTGTATATGGGCGGCAGGATTAATTTTGTTTGTTATTGCCGCTATTGTAAGCCTTAGAAAACTTACTGCCGAAACAAAAGAATCTGAAAACGCAGATGAAAATATTTGCAGGATATTTAAACGCTGTGCAGATAAAACGGGAGTAAACGGAAAAATTAAAGTAAAAATAGGAAATACGCAGTCGCCGATGGTATTCGGTCTGTTCAATACTGTTATATTGCTGCCTCATATTAAACTGGCAGATAAGGAGATTGAAAACGTGCTTATGCACGAACTTATCCACTATAAAAGGGGCGATGTGGTCGTTAATTTTATTAGTTGTATTTTCAGAGCCGTATATTGGTTTAATCCTGTAGTATGGGCGGCATTTTCGATAATGCGCGACGATATGGAGACTGCCTGCGATGAGGCGGTTATGGAATTGACAGGAGACAGATATGGATATGGAATGACAATTATCAAATTTGCCCAGAGGAAGAAGATTATAAATTTTGCGGCTGATATGGGAGGCTCCGCAAAGCAGATAAAAAACCGTGTAGAGGCTGCCGCTGTGTTTACAAAGGCTACGTTCGGGAAAAAACTTGTAAGCGGATTATCATTTGTTATGGCTTTTGTTCTTATTCTCACTCAGATACCGAATATATCCGTAATGGCTTTTGAAAAAAATGCGAAAATAGGAAATGCGGATATAAAATCCGAAGATTTATCGGAGTATTTTGACGGCTTTGGAGGAAGCTTTGTTCTTTATGATATGAACAACGAATCATATACAGTCTACAATGAGAAAGAAAGTATAAAAAGGACGTCTCCTGATTCTACATATAAAATTTTCAGCGCTCTGGCAGCTTTGGAAAGCGGTATTATAACTCCGGAGGGAAATACCCTAAAATGGGACGGAACAGAAAATCAATTTGACGAGTGGAACAAAGACCAAAATTTATCATCGGCCATGAAAAATTCCGTAAACTGGTATTTCCAACAGCTTGACAGTAAAAATTTTAAAGAGCTTTATGAGCTTTTTAATACTATAGGGTATGGAAACTGTGATTTCAGCGGCGGAAAAGATTTTTGGATGGAATCGTCTTTAAAAATATCGCCTATTGAACAGACTCAGGCGTTAAAATCGCTATACTGTAACGAGTACGGTTTTGATGAAAAAAATGTTGAAGCTGTTAAGGACGCCATAAAAATTGATAAAGGATTTTACGGTAAGACAGGAACCGGTATGATAAACGGTAAAGAAATAAACGGATGGTTTGTCGGATTTGTAGAGCAGACCGATAACGTATACTTTTTTACCACTAATATAAACGGTTACGATAATGCTTTAGGAAGTACGGCGGCTGATATAACAATTGAAATACTCGGCGATAGAGGTATAATAAATTATGAGGACTAAAATAATTATTTTGGCTGCTGTTTCGGCGGTTATGTTTTTGGGATGTTCAAAGACTGAAAAAAATTCGGAAGAAACGTATAAAGAAGAAAATATCAGTGATAAAACCGATTTAAATAATCTTTGGTTTGATTTTAAATCCGATATGCCGGAGGACAGGAATGTGGAGGAGGACTTTAAAAATTCCGAATTTATGACGGAATTCGATAAATTTCTGCACACGAGGGATAGCGTCGATTATTCTGAAACGGAAATGGAAAATCTGATAGGTCAGGGCGATTTAGACTTTTTTGACGCATCCGAAGGCGGATGGAACGTGAGAATTATAGGATATAACGCTGATTTGCAGAACAAAGCCGTTACTGATTCCAGGGTTAGAAACAAGTATGTATTTTTACAGTGTTGGAACGAAACAAACTTTTTCTGCGAAGATATTTTTTATTATGATTGTTACTATCCTATGGCTGTATATACCGAGCAAAATGAAAACGGAGTGATTATAACCGTTGTATCGGAATATGCAATGGTTCATCCCAATCCGATGAATTTAAGCACATGGAATGTTAATGAAAAAGGTATTAAACAATATGAGGCGTTTTCGGAGTATAAACAGGACGGATGGAATTTTACTCAGCATGAAAATATGTTGGATATCGAAAAATTGTATGATGAGGGTTCTACATTCGGCGAGATAAACGGAGTAAGCTTTTTTATTGAAAACGGAGAAATTATATTCTTATCGGGAGATGAAAAGATTACTTTTGTATTCGACGGAGGAAAATATATTATTAAAAAATAGGAGGGATATGTATGTTAAAGAAAAAGGCTGCCGTTATATTTTCGGCAATTATTTCATCGGCTGTATGTTTTACGGCTTTTGCTTCTCCGTATAGCGACGTTCCGGAAGATCACTGGGCGTATAACGAAATAAAAAGCGCCGGTGAAATAGGCTTTATGAGCGGAATGGGAGACGGAACATTCGGACTGGGGCAGAACGTAACGAGAGCGCAGTTCGTATCGATGCTTGTAAGAATGTTCGGTTGGCAGCAGGCGCAAGGCACTTCCTACAGCGATGTCGACCCTTCGGCATGGTACTATAACGATGTTATGACTGCTTCGGCTATGGGGGCGCTCGGTAACGAAACCGGTTTCAGACCTAACGATAATATAACCAGAGAAGAGATAGCGGTAATGCTTGTAAGGGCGCTTGGATATGATGAACTTGCCAAAGAGTTCTCGGACACATATCTGCCGTTTAATGATGTTTCTTCAAACAAAGGATACATAAGCCTTGCCTATGATTTCGGAATAGTCAGCGGAAAAACGGCAAACTCATTTGACCCATACGGAACGGCTCTGAGGGAAGAAGCGGCTGCAATGATGATGAGATGTTATAATAAATATAATTCATATCTGGACTTCGTTCATGGATTTTATGCTTTTTCCTCATACAGCCAAAAGGAAATGGCTTCCAAGATGGACGCGGTTTCATTCGGATGGAGCAGAATGGAGTATTCTGATGATGAAGGCGTTGTTGTAAATACAACGGCTGCCAATGATAATGAGTGGAGCGTTCCCGAAGGCTATACGGGTATTGTTGAATATCTTAACGATAACAGCGTGAATACAAATCTTAATATTTATATGTCCGCTTCGGAATCGGACGATGCGGAAATTATATTGGGAAGCGAAGAAAACAGGGAAGAAGCGGTCGACGTAATAATCGAAGAACTTACGGTTGACTATAATCAGCTGGGATACAACCCTTATGACGGCGTAACGATAGATTTTGAAAATCTAAGAGGGAATATGCGAGATAACTTTACAGAATTTCTTCGCGAACTGAACCAAGAGCTGGACTTGATAGGAAAGAATCTATATGTAACGGTTCAGCCGAATATGAAAAACAGTACTTATTTTGACGGATACGACTTTAAGGCAATAGGAGAAATAGCCGATAAGGTAATTTTAATGGCGTATGACTATAATGCAAAAAGCATACCGCAGGACGTGATGGACAGCGGTTTTACAACTACGCCCGTTACTCCTTTTGGCGAGGTCTATTATGCTCTTAAAACTATAACCGACGATATAACGGGAGTTGCCGATAAAAATAAGGTAGTTTTAGGCATAAGCATGTCAAATATAGGCTGGACGGTTGTTGACGGTCAGATTACAAACAGCAGAGGAAATACTTATTCTTATTCCGAAATAGCCGATATGATAGACGACGGAGCGGAGGTTAAGTATTCCGACAAATATAAAAATCCATATTTGATTTACGACAGTGATGACGGCAAGGAAATAGTATGGTATGAAAACAGCAGAAGCATAGCCGATAAAGTAAAACTTGCGGAAATGCTTGGCGTAAGAGGTATTTCTGTCTGGAGGCTCGGTTTGATTCCTCAGGAGAGCGGAGAACTGGATATTTGGAACGGCATAATGGAACTTAAATAAAATATTAAAAAGAGCGGAAACAGATTTGCAACAAATGAGTTTCCGCTTTTTTAATTTTATGCCGTTAAACAAGAAGTTTTTTAATATCAAGCATTTTATTGTTTCCCGAAGATAAAATAAGACGACGTTTAATTTCATCGGGGGTTATAAGAGGCTCCTTTTCGATGAGAAGAGCGGCGGCGCCGGATACTATCGGGGTAGACATAGAAGTGCCGCTCATCATTATATAGCCGTTTTCTATAACTTTTTTTCTGCTTCTTCCATGAAAACCGAAGGAGTAGTCAGGCGACATACAGGAGGCGATGTTTACTCCGGGCGCCGTTATATCGCATGTAAAAGATGTGTTTTCGGAGCTGCCGACGGTTATTATTTTTTTATTTTTTCCTGCCTGGGCAATGGAGCTGTTTCCGCTTCCGCTGTTTCCGTCTGCGGTTATTATACAGATTCCGCTGTCCCATGCTTTATACAGCGCATGTATTAAATCATAATTTATACTTCTGTCACTTGTACCGACCGACATGTTTGCGATTTTTATATTATATTTATTTTTGTTGGCTATCAGCCAGTTGACTGCACTTAATGCGGTGGAAGCCGAACCGCGCCCCATTCTGTCAAGAATTTTTAAAACTATTATATTGGCATTAGGGGCTATTCCTCTGTATTTCCCATCGGAGAGAAACCCGTTTCCGCATGCTATTCCGCATACATGTGTTCCGTGTCCGTTATTATCATAACATTTCGGTATACCGTTAATGAAATCTTTAAAGACGGATATTCTGTTTTTCGGCAGCAAAAAATCATCAACCGGCGATAGACCGGTATCCAGTATTGCAATGCCGACGCCTTTGCCTGTAAGTCTGAGATTTTCAGCATATCCGGCATTGACCGCTATTCTGGCTTTATTCATTTTTTAAATCTCCCAGCCGGATTTTTTAATATAGAGTATGAAATTTATAACGTTTCTGCGACAAAAAAGAAGCTTGTACACTAAAAAAATGTGAAATTCGGTATTATTTACACAAAATGCCGCATAAGATTAGATATGTAAAATTTATAAGGAGTGTTGAGAATGGGAACTTGCGGTTGTTTTGGAGGAAATGAATCATGGTGGATAATTATCTTGCTTCTTTTGTGCGGATGCGGAAACGGAAGCGGAAATAACGGATCATGCGGATGCGGAGAATCAACATGGATTATTATCCTTCTTCTTCTCTTATGCGGATGTAACGGCTCGAGCTTCAATATGTGCGAGGCAAAATAATTTTGTTATTTCCACATGAATATTCTATATACAATAACGGATAAAAAGTTTTAATAATGCCCTGAATATCCGAATGTTAAAAAGTCATGACTGCTTTTAGGCGGAAACAGGTTTTTAATATTTGATATTCGGGGTTTTTATTATGTTTTTATTTCAGCTAAGGGAATTAAAGCAGATGCAGGTACATAAAAATATATAAATACGGTGGAGATGATTTATAAAATGAATGAAAATAATATGCTGAAAAATATAGACAGAATAAAATCTTTGTCAAAGCTTATGTCAAACGATAACAACGGCGTAGACACGGATAAAATACTTAATGCCATTGCCGCCGCAAAAAGTATGGGAATGTTGACGGCGCAGGACAACAGCAAAAAAAATGATATTATTGAAGAAAAGGACTACAGTGTTCCTATGGAACATGAGACAAAAAGCGAGGGAGTGAAGATTTTAAAGGCGGCTATTCCTTTTTTAAACCGTGAATATCAGAAAAATTTGTTTTTAGCCGTAAAGCTTATGGAAATGAGCAATGAATTTGATATGGGAGAGTTAAGCCTTCAGTGCCAAAGCATAAGAGAGGATAACGATGAGGAGCAAAGAGAAGCCATGCTGAGGGCAATAAGAGGGCAAATGAACGGAGAAAACGGAAGAAAAATGGATATAGTACTTAAAATGATGGAGGCAAGAAGGCTTGCGGCAAAAATAAGATAAGAAGAAAGCCGATGATTAATCATCGGCTTTTTTTATGACTGATCTGTTATTTTCAATAAGTAATAGAACAATAACGGCAATAAACAAAGACGAATTACTGTTGCAATGGTCTTCGGACGGCGTTTTTTTGACATAGCTTTGTATATCTGAAACATTTTCCGATATGCACTCCTTATTTTCAAATATATTAACATATGGATAGGGCAAAGGCTTGTTTAATCTTGACATATATTCTCTCCATAGCTTTATTAGTAATTGATATGCACGACTGCATTATAATATGACAGACAGAGTTTATATGAATGCAAATACTTTGTGCTGAAGCATAAAATTAAAACGGTTATATGTGTTGTAGTTGACTTAAATATAATAAATAGTATACAATGACATTAATTTTCACTTTAACGATTTAATATGTAAAAAAATTTACGCATGATAATTTTGTAATGCGCAACATGGGTGTAATATAATGCTGGAATTTAATAAAAAGACAAACCTTCTGGAAAGTATTGCGCAGGAATATCCTCTTGAAGAGGTAAAAGACCCGAATCTTTACAGGGATTTTTTCAGCTATGACGATATTCCTAAAGTTGCTTTTAACAGAAGAATTGTTCCGATGGACGTTCCTGACGATATATGGATAACGGATACAACTTTCAGAGACGGGCAACAGTCAAGGGAACCGTATACGGTTGAGCAGATGACAAAGCTTTTTGATATGATACACAGACTGTCAGGGCCGAACGGCGTAATCAGAATGAGCGAGTTTTTCCTTTATACTAAAAAAGACCAGGAAGCGGTATATAAATGCTTGGAAAAGGGATATAGATTTCCGGAAATAACAAGCTGGATAAGGGCGTCTAAAAAAGACTTTGAACTTGTGCGTCAAATAGGATTAAAGGAGACGGGAATACTTGTAAGCTGTTCCGACTATCATATTTTTAAGAAAATGCACATGACAAGACGACAGGCTGTAGACCACTATCTTGCGGTGGTCAGGGAATGTATCGAGACGGGAGTAAAACCGAGATGTCATTTTGAGGATATAACAAGAGCGGATTTTTACGGATTTGTAGTTCCGTTTGCTTCCGAGCTTATGGCTCTTATGGAGGATACGGGGGTACCTATAAAAATACGTGCGTGCGATACCTTGGGATATGGCGTAACATATCCCGGAGCAGTGCTGCCGAGAAGCGTTCCCGGAATTATATACGGACTCCACAACCATGCCGGCGTTCCGCATGAACTGATAGAATGGCATGGACACAATGATTTTTACAGAGCGGTGAATAATGCGTCTTATGCGTGGCTGTACGGAGCAAGCGGTGTAAACTGTTCTTTGTTGGGAATAGGAGAAAGAACAGGAAATACCCCTCTGGAGGCAATGATTTTCGAATATGCGCAGCTTAAGGGAACGCTTAACGGAGCGGACACAAGAGTAATAACGGAAATAGCAAGATTTTATGAAGATGAGATAGGGTATGAAATACCTCCGATGACGCCGTTCATCGGAAAGAATTTTAATGTTACAAGAGCCGGTATACATGCCGACGGTCTGTTAAAAGACGAGGAAATATATAATATATTCGATACGGATAAATATTTGGACAGACCTGTAAAAATAGCTATTTCAAATACTTCCGGAACATCGGGTATTGCCCATTGGATAAATACGTTTTATAATTTTAGGGGTACGGACGCGGTAGACAAAAAAGACAAACTTGTGGAAATTGTCAAGGAATGGGTGGACGACCAATATAACCAGGGAAGAGTAACAATGATAACCGACGGCGAGATAGAAGAAATTGTAAAGAAAACGGCGGTTGAATTGAAAGAAGAAAAATATTTAAGGAGAGATTGCCAATGACAAACAGAGAAAAAATCGAAGCAGCAAAGGAAAAGTTCGGAGCTCTTCTGGAGGAACAGCTCGCAAGAGTCGAGAGAATGAAAAACGAGGCTGATTTCGTAAACTATGCCGAACTTGATAAGATAATAATAGGAGTTACGGCAGGAGACGGAATAGGCCCGGCAATAACAAAACAGGCTGAAAGAGTTCTTAATTTTCTTCTTAAAAAAGAAGTCGAGAGCGGTAAAGTAGAGATAAGGGATATCGAGGGACTTACAATAGAACACAGAGTAGAGTGTATGCAGGCTATACCGGACGATGTTATGGCAGAACTTAAAAAATGCCATGTAATACTTAAGGGACCTACAACGACTCCGAGAAAGGGAGATCCATGGCCTAATATAGAAAGTGCAAACGTTGCTATGCGAAAAGAACTTGACTTGTTTGCAAACGTAAGACCTGTAAGAGTACCCGAACAGGGCATAGACTGGGTATTCTACAGAGAAAATACAGAAGGAGCTTATGCGGTAGGAAGTAAGGGGGCTGTCGTTGACGAAGATCTTTCCGTGGATTTTACGGTAACAACATCTCAGGGAACCGAAAGAGTAATAAGAGCTGCTTTCGACTATGCGGCTAAAAACGGAAAAACAAGGGTAACGGCAGTTACAAAGGCAAATATAATTAAAGCGACAGATGGAAAATTCCTTGATATATTCTATTCGATAGCGAAGGAATATCCGTCAATTGCAGCCGATGACTGGTATATTGACATTATGACTGCAAAGCTTGTTGATGAAAAAAGACGCAGAGACTTCCAGGTCGTTGTGCTTCCTAATCTTTACGGTGATATTATTACGGACGAAGCCGCGGAATTCCAGGGGGGCGTAGGAACTGCCGGCAGTTCCAATATAGGAAAAAGATATGCAATGTTTGAGGCAATCCACGGTTCTGCACCGAGAATGGTGGCTGAAGGAAGAGACAAGTACGCGGATCCATGCTCCATGATGAAAGCAAGCGCGCTTCTCCTCAGACACATCGGTTTTGCGGATAAGGCGGATAAACTGGAAAAAGCCCTTGATATTTGTACACAGACCGAAAAGAAAATATTTACAACCGGAAGAGACACAGGGGCTACCGGAGAAGAAGTAACCGACTACATAATGGAAACGATAGAGAAACTTTAATTTTATAGCTTTAATTTGAAGTAAAAGCGGATTATCCGCTTTTACTTTTTTATTTACTATGGTATTATTGAAGTACTAATTTTGTTTGGAGAGATACAAATGGATAAAATAAAGGTTATGAGTGTTTTCGGAACAAGGCCGGAAGCAATAAAAATGGCTCCGCTTGTCAAAGCGCTGGAAAAAGAAGAGCTGACGGAAAGCATAGTATGTGTAACGGCTCAGCATAGAGAAATGCTTGACCAGGTGCTGAACGATTTTAAAATAGTACCGGATTATGACCTTAATATAATGAAGGCAGGGCAGACGCTTGAGGACATTACCGTTAGGGCGTTGACAGGCATAGGTGACGTTATAAGAAAAGAAAAACCCGATATAGTTCTTGTTCACGGAGATACTTCAACTACATTTGCGGCGTCCCTTGCGGCTTACTACAATCAGACAAAAGTCGGACATGTTGAAGCCGGATTGAGAACTTATGACAAGTATCAGCCGTTCCCCGAGGAAATGAACAGAAGGCTTACAGGAGCTATGGCTGATCTTCATTTTTCGCCGACAAGCCTAGCAAGGGAAAATCTTCTGAAAGAAAATATTGACAAAGACATAATATTTATAACAGGAAATACGGCTATTGACGCATTGAAAACAACTATTGACAACGATTATGTTTTTACTGTGGAAGAACTTAATAAAATCGATTATAAAGCTAAAAGAGTTATAACCGTTACGGCTCACAGAAGGGAAAATCTCGGAGAGCCGCTTGAAAATATTTGCAATGCGCTTAAAAAAATTATTGATAACTATGACGATGTAGAACTGGTATATGCCGTTCATAAAAATCCCGCGGTCTCCAATACGGTACACAGAATACTGGGCGGAAACGAGAGAATACATCTTCTTGATCCTCTGGATCTTAGAGATATGCATAATCTGATGAATAGGTCGTTTATGGTAATGACGGACTCGGGAGGACTTCAGGAGGAAGTTCCGTCAATGGGAAAACCTGTGCTTGTTTTGAGAAACGTTACCGAAAGACCGGAAGGTGTTGAAGCTGGAACGCTGAAACTTGTGGGAACAGATACAGATACGGTCTACACAATGGCAAAGGAACTTCTTGAAAACAAAGAAGAATATATGAAAATGGCGGTAGCGAAAAATCCGTTCGGAGACGGAAATGCCTCCGAAAGAATTGTAAACGCTATTTTATACAGTTTCGGTAAAATTTCCGAAAGACCCGAAGACTATATTACAAAGGAGTAAAAAATATGAAGATGATAGCCTCGGCAGACAATAACTGGGCTATAGGTTATAAAGGCAGCTTGCTTGCCCATGTATCCGCCGATATGAAATTTTTTAAGAGTAAAACTGTAGGCAATGTTGTTATACTCGGCAGAAAAACTCTTATGACATTCCCGAACGGAAAACCGTTGAAAGACCGCAAAAATATAATCATAACAACAGACGAAAGTTTTAAAGTCGAAGGCGCTGAAATTGTACATTCGACCGACGAACTGTTGGAAACGGTTGAAAAATACGATGATGACAGTTTGTACGTAATCGGTGGAGGAAGCATATATGATCAGCTTCTTCCGTACTGCGATACGGCGTATATAACAAAATTCGATAAAACATTTGAAGCTGATACATATATTAAAAATCTTGACGAAGATGAAAACTGGAAGCTTGTAGAAGATGACGGGCCGTTTGAGGAAAAAGGAATAATATTTAGATTTTGCACTTATAAAAGAGCGGAATAAATTTATTTTCGGTTGAACATAAAAAATCCTTGATTTAAAAGGCTTCTTATGTTAAAATACTTCGATGTAAGTAAAAATCCTTGCTCTGTTGTTAAACAGGGCCTTATGTCCAGAAGGAGGTGTATCAGGAATGAACAAATACGAGTTAGCATTAGTATTAAATCCGACACTTGATGAGGAAGCAAGAACAGAAGCGTTCAACAAAGTTCAGGACCTTATCACAAGATTCGGAGGAACAATCGAAAAGGTTGACGATTGGGGTAAAAAGAGACTCGCTTATGAAATCAAAAAAGTGAACGAGGGATTCTACAGCTTCATTACATTTGACGCTGCTCCCACAGCTCCCATTGAAATCGAGAGCCGTGTTCGTATCATGGAAAACGTTTTACGTTACCTTATTATCCGCAAGGACGCTTAATTACGCCTGTCGTTATTGAGAGGAAGGTGCAGTATGAACAAGGTTATATTGATGGGACGCCTTACAAGAGATCCCGAGGTTAGGTACTCTCAGGGTGCCGAGCCGCTGGCGGTTGCCAGATATTCACTGGCGGTGAACAAACGTTTTAAACGTCAAGGTGAACCGGACGCAGACTTTATACCGTGCGTTGCCTTTGGCAGACAGGGAGAGTTTGCGGAAAGATATTTCAGAAAAGGTCAGATGGTAAGCGTAGTCGGAAGACTTCAGGTCCGTAATTGGGAGGACAATGAAGGTAAAAAACGTGTAACAACGGAAGTTGTGGTTGAAGAACAGTATTTTGCCGAAAGCAAAGCTTCTTCACAGGCTAATACAGCGGCGCCTTCACCGGCACCGAGAAAAGCCGATGATGTTGGAGACGGTTTTTATCCAATCGATGAAAGTATAGAAGACGATGATTTACCCTTCTAATATTTAAAAGGAGGTTAGCAAAATGATTCAGAAAAAACGCGGCCGCAGAAAAAAACGCGTTTGCGCTTCTTGTGCGGATAAAGTAACAGTAATCGATTACAAAGATATAAGCAAATTAAGAAGATATGTTTCTGAGAGAGGAAAAATTCTTCCAAGAAGAATTACAGGTAACTGTGCAAAGCATCAGAGAGCTTTAACAACAGCTATCAAGAGAGCAAGACATATCGCTCTTATGCCTTATACACAGGATTAATCCGATTGATTAATAATTGTATATGAGTTTAACGGACTTCGAAATCATTACGATTTCGGAGTCTTTTTTTATTTGAAAATCCCTGTTAATTATATTTGGTTTTGCATATAAAAGCGTTTTTGCGGAACAATAACAGTGTAAATTAATGAAGGGAGATTTTTTATGACTATTCCTAATACTTTAAACATGAATACAGTACAAGCGGTTAAAGGTACTCAGACGGAAGAAAACCTTATGAGAGCGTTTGCGGGAGAGAGCCAGGCGAGAAACCGCTATACATTTGCGGCGTCAAAGGCTAAGAACAATAATTTACATGTCGTAGAGGCGATTTTCACTTTTACTGCAAATCAGGAAAAAGAGCATGCGGAGATATTTTATGATTATTTGAAAGGAAGCAGCGGAAATACCGTGTTTATCGATGGAGGATACCCTATAGATTTATATGACGACGCATATAGCCTCCTGGCGGCGGCACAGCATAACGAATATGAAGAATATGATGATGTGTACAAAACTTTCGGCGATGTGGCGGAAAGAGAAGGGTTTATGCAGATTGCCCAGACATTCAGAAATATTGCTTCCATAGAAAAAACTCACGGAGACAGATTCGGATATTATGCGCAGCTTATAAAAGAAAATAAATTATTTGTTTCCGACGTAAGTACCGGATTTGTATGCCTTAACTGCGGACATGTGTATAACGGAACTGAGGCACCTGCACAATGTCCTGTTTGCAAGCATGACAGAGGGTATTTTATAAGAGCGGATCTTATGCCATACGGAAAATTTTAAAAATATGTTGTTCTATATTGTAGTATATGATACTATAAAATAAAGGCGATAAGGGGGAGAATAAATGAAGCTTATAACATATGTATATGAAAATAAAGAACGTATAGGAGTATTAACGCCGGATGAAAGGTCTGTCTGTGAAATAGAGGGGTTTTCATCTGTTAACGAACTTATAATAAAAGTGAAAGAATATGATATGAAAGAAATATATGAACAGTCGGTATGTGGAAAAGACGCGGTTTCTGTTGATAATATACGCATAAAATCTCCTATACCGTGCCCGATGCAGGATGTTATATGTTTAGGCATAAATTATACGGAGCATGCTAAGGAGTCCGAAAAATTTGATAAAGAGGCGTTCGGAGGCGAAAGACCTAGAGCCATCTACTTTTCTAAAAGGGTAAACGAATCTCCTGCTGACGGAGACGATATATGCGGTCATTTTGATATAGTCGAAAGTCTTGATTATGAGGCTGAACTTGGAGTTGTTATCGGAAAAGACGCAAAAGACGTACCTTTGGAAGATGTAAAAAATTACATATTCGGTTATACGGTAATAAATGATATAAGTGCAAGAAATATTCAGACGGCGCATAAGCAGTGGTACTTCGGAAAAAGTCTTGACGGATTTACTCCTATGGGACCGTGTATTTTAACGGCTGATGAAGTAGAATATCCGCCGGTGCTTAAAATAACCGCTAAGGTAAACGGTGAATTAAGGCAAAACAGTACGACCGACTTGCTTATAACCGATATAGACCATATTGTACATGAACTTAGTAAGGGAATAACTTTGAAAGCCGGCACAATAATAGCTACGGGAACTCCGTCGGGCGTCGGAATGGGAATGAATCCACCGTGCTTTTTGAAAGACGGAGACATAGTTGAATGTAAAATCGAAAAAATCGGAAGCATTACAAATAAAATAGTGAAATGATTAAAAACAACTCCGCCGAGCGGCGGAGTTGTTTTTATTTATCTTAAATTTTGTTAAAAACCGCAAAAAAATAACAGGCTTGAGCCTGAATTATATTGACATATTGATACATTTATGATAATATAATAGAACCTGTCGACTGTAGATAGATATGCCTATAATTTAGATTTATTATAGCACAACTGAAATGCTAATTCAACATGTTTATTTAGTAAAAACAATGAAAATCATGTTGACAAAAATGTTTGAGTTGTTTTTTAACGAAAATTATAGCGGTTTATAGTTGATTGTTAGCAATTGTATATGAAAAATGGGCGATCAAAGCTTGTTTTTTACGATTTGGGATAGAATTTCCTGAATTTTTGTGAATGTTTTACCTTCCGCTGATCAAAGGCTGAGGGGTAATTTCGTTGACTTTAATTCGGGCGGTTCTTAATTTTTTATATGGGTATAAGACATGCGGCTAAAATGTTTTATACATAGACCGTCTGTGTTTGGGATGAATATGTATAAAATATTTTAGACATTGCTTTTTAATGTGGATTTATTGAAATTCACGGATTTCCGCTGTCTGAAAATAATTTTACCGGTTAACGTCTACTATTTTTAAGGGGTGGCTTTATGGAAAAAAACAGAATTCACTCAGTCCAGTTGGGTGAGATGAAAAGAAAAAGCTATTCAAGAATAAAAGAAGTTCTTGAAATGCCTAATCTAATTGAGGTCCAGAAAAACTCTTATCAGTGGTTCCTTGACGAGGGACTGCAGGAAGTGTTTGACGACATTTCTCCTATTACCGACTTCAATGGAAATCTTGTGCTTGAGTTTACGAATTTTACCCTTGAATCTACACCCAAGTACTCTATTGAAGAGTGTAAGGAGAGGGACGCTACTTATGCGGCTCCTCTTAAAGTGAGAGCAAGGCTTATAAACAGAGAGACAGAGGAAATAAAAGACCAGGAAATATTTATGGGTGATTTTCCTCTTATGACAGATACGGGAACGTTCATTATTAACGGAGCTGAACGTGTTATTGTAAGTCAGCTTGTCAGATCTCCCGGTATATACTACGCTTCGGAGTTTGACAAGGTAGGTAAGAAGCTTCTTTCATCTACGGTTATTCCTAACAGGGGAGCGTGGCTTGAATATGAGACGGACTCAAACGATGTATTCAGCGTTCGTGTAGACCGTACAAGAAAAGTTCCGGTAACTGTTCTTATAAGAGCTCTCGGAGTAAGTACAGACGCCGAAATAATAGAGCTTTTTGGTGAAGAACCTAAAATTCTCGCTACAATAGAAAAAGATGTAAGTAAGAGCCATGAGGAAGGTCTTATAGAACTCTACAAAAAACTCAGACCGGGCGAGCCGCCTACAGTTGAAAGTTCGGAAAGCCTTCTCAGAGGTATGTTCTTCGATCCTAAGAGATATGACCTTGCTAAAGTAGGACGTTATAAATTTAATAAAAAGCTTGCTTTCAAAAGCCGTGTAAGCGGAGCTGTTCTTGCGGAAAATGTCGTAGACCCTATGACCGGAGAAATAGTTGCCGAAGCGGAAACAATTCTTAATCCCGAAATACTTGATGAAATTCAGGACTGCGGTGTTGACAGTATTTCCGTAAAGAATGACGAAGGCAGGGTAATAAAAATTATTTCAAATAAAGCTGTTTCCATAGACCCTTATATTGCGGAGTACGGAATTACGGCAAAGGATCTCGGAATAAAGGAAAAGGTTTACTATCCTGTTATGAGAGAGATACTTGACGAGTTTGAAAATGTGGATCAGCTTAAAGCTGAAGTTAAAGCCAGATACCATGAGCTTATCCCTATTCACATAACTATTGAAGATATTATGGCTTCAATTAACTATGTTATGCATTTGGATTTTGGATTCGGTAATGTTGACGATATCGACCACCTCGGAAACAGACGTATAAGATCTGTAGGAGAACTTTTACAGAACCAGTTCCGCATAGGTCTTTCGAGAATGGAGAGAGTAGTACGTGAACGTATGACTATCCAGGACATGGAAAATGCTACTCCTCAGGCGCTTATTAATGTAAGACCCGTAACGGCTGCCATAAAAGAATTCTTCGGCAGTTCACAGCTTTCTCAGTTCATGGATCAGAACAACCCTCTGGCTGAACTTACTCACAAACGTCGTCTTTCAGCGCTCGGCCCCGGAGGTCTTTCAAGAGAAAGAGCCGGTTTCGAAGTTCGAGACGTTCACCATTCGCATTACGGAAGAATGTGCCCTATAGAGACTCCCGAAGGTCCTAACATCGGTCTTATCAACTCTTTGGCTACATTCGCACGTATAAATGAGTACGGATTTATCGAAGCTCCTTACAGAATAGTTGATAACAGCGGAGATGAGCCTAGAGTTACGGATGAAGTAATATATGTTACTGCCGATGAAGAGGAAAACTACAATGTTGCCCAGGCCAATGAGCCCCTTGATGAAGAAGGACACTTTATAAATAAGAAAGTATCCGGACGTCATCGTGAGGATATTATCGAGGTAGACAGAACGGAAGTACAGCTTATGGACGTTTCTCCGAAACAGATGGTTTCGGTTGCTACGGCGCTTATTCCTTTCCTTGAAAACGACGACGCTAACCGTGCGCTCATGGGATCAAACATGCAGCGTCAGGCAGTACCTCTTCTTACAACGGATTCTCCTATAGTAGGAACGGGTATGGAATATAAAGCCGCAAAAGACTCCGGTATCGCGGTAGTGGCTAAGAACAGCGGAGTTGTAGATAAACTTTCGGCAAATGAAATTGTTATAAAAACGGACAGCGGACAGAAAGATGTTTACCATCTTATAAAATTCCAGAGAAGCAACCAGGGAACATGTATGAATCAGAGACCTATCGTCAATAAAGGCGAGAGAGTTGAAGCCGGACGTATTATCGCAGACGGCGCTTCCACAAGCAACGGAGAACTTTCCCTCGGAAAGAACCCTCTTATCGGATTTATGACATGGGAAGGTTATAACTACGAGGACGCCGTTCTTTTAAGTGAAAAACTTGTACAGGAAGACGTGTATACTTCGGTTCATATTGAAGAGTTTGAGGCAGAAGCAAGAGATACTAAACTCGGACCCGAAGAAATAACAAGAGATATTCCTAATGTCGGCGAGGACGCTCTCCGCGACCTTGATGAAAGAGGAATTATTCGTATCGGTGCGGAAGTTCGTTCTAACGATATACTTGTAGGAAAAGTTACTCCTAAGGGAGAAACAGAACTTACGGCGGAAGAAAGACTTCTCAGAGCCATATTTGGTGAAAAGGCAAGAGAGGTAAGGGATACGTCGCTCAGAGTCCCTCACGGAGAAACAGGTATAATTGTAGACGTAAAAATATTTACAAGAGAAAACGGCGATGATATAGGTCCCGGCGTAAATCAGCTTGTACGCGTTTATATTGCGCAGAAGCGTAAGATTTCCGTAGGAGATAAGATGGCCGGACGTCATGGTAACAAGGGTGTTGTTTCCAGAGTGCTTCCTGTTGAAGATATGCCGTTCCTTGAAAACGGACGACCTCTCGATATAGTACTTAACCCGCTGGGTATTCCTTCACGTATGAATATCGGTCAGGTCCTTGAAACACATCTTTCACTTGCTGCAAAGGCGCTCGGATGGAAGATTTCAACGCCTGTATTTGACGGCGCAGACGAGATTGATATTATGGATACGCTGGAAATGGCAAATGACTATGTAAATACAGACTGGGAAGAATTCTCCGAAAAGTGGAAACCTCTTCTTCAGGGCGATATATATGATGAGCTCTATGAAAACAGAGACCACAGAGCGGAGTGGAAGGGCGTTAAACTCAGCCGTGACGGAAAGGTAGAACTTCGCGACGGACGTACGGGAGAACCTTTTGATAACCGTGTTACAATAGGCTTCATGCATTACCTTAAACTCCATCATCTTGTTGATGACAAGATCCATGCTCGTTCAACAGGACCGTACTCGCTTGTTACGCAGCAGCCACTCGGCGGTAAAGCTCAGTTCGGCGGACAGCGTTTCGGAGAGATGGAGGTTTGGGCTCTGGAAGCATACGGAGCAGCATACACACTTCAGGAGATACTTACCGTTAAATCAGACGATATCGTAGGACGTGTTAAGACATACGAAGCAATTGTTAAGGGCGAAAATATACCTGAACCGGGAGTTCCCGAGTCATTCAAGGTACTTCTTAAAGAGCTTCAGTCTCTTGCGCTTGATATCAGAGTTTTAAGAGCGGATTCAACTGAGGTTGAGATTAAAGAGTCTGTCGATGATGACGATGATTTCAACGACAACATGGAAATGCAGGTTGTTAACGATATTGACAAAGACTCCAACGGATATACAGAGGAAGACGGAGGTCTTAATGACGCCATAGATATGATATTCGGAAAAGACGGAGAGGAAGACTTCGAATTTGATGACTTTGAGGACAATGACAATAGCTATGACGACGAAGACTGAGAAAGGAGAATGTTAAATGCAGCAGAATACAGAGCAGGGCATAGTATTTGATTCTATAAAGATCGGCTTGGCTTCTCCGGAGAAAATACGTGAATGGAGTCATGGTGAAGTAAAAAAACCTGAAACGATAAACTACAGAACACTTAAACCCGAAAGGGACGGTCTTTTCTGTGAAAGAATTTTCGGACCTACAAAGGACTGGGAGTGTCATTGTGGTAAATATAAAAGAATAAGATATAAAGGCGTAGTATGTGATCGATGCGGAGTTGAGGTTACTAAGGCTAAGGTCAGACGTGAACGTATGGGTCATATCGAATTAGCCGCTCCCGTATCACATATATGGTATTTTAAAGGAATTCCAAGCCGTATGGGACTTATACTTTCCATGTCTCCTAAGGCGCTTGAGAAAGTACTTTACTTCGGAAGTTATATCGTACTCGACGAGGGAGATACAGGTCTTCATCAGAAAGACCTTCTCTCGGAGAGAGAGTATAAAGATATGCTTGAGAAATACGGAAATACTTTCAGAGTAGGAATGGGTGCGGAGGCTATCAAAGAGCTTCTCTGCGCTATAGACCTGGAGAAAGAATCCGAAGAGCTTAAAAAACAGCTTGTAAATACAACGGGTCAGAAGAAAATAAGAATTATAAAGAGGTTGGAAGTTGTTGAGTCATTCAGACTTTCCGGAAATAAGCCTGAGTGGATGATACTTGACGCTATCCCGGTTATTCCTCCCGATATACGTCCTATGGTTCAGCTTGACGGCGGAAGATTTGCAACAAGCGACCTTAATGACCTTTACAGAAGGGTAATAAACAGAAATAATCGTCTTAAGAGACTTCTTGAACTTGGCGCTCCCGACATCATTGTAAGAAATGAAAAGAGAATGCTCCAGGAAGCTGTTGACGCGCTTATAGATAACGGCCGTAGAGGAAGACCTGTTACAGGTCCCGGAAACAGACCTCTTAAATCTCTTTCGGATATGCTGAAAGGTAAACAGGGACGTTTCCGTCAGAACCTTCTCGGAAAACGTGTCGACTATTCCGGACGTTCTGTTATCGTCGTAGGACCCGAACTTAAAATATATCAGTGCGGTCTTCCTAAAGAAATGGCTATAGAGCTTTTCAAGCCTTTCGTTATGAAACAGCTTGTTGAAAAAGGTCTTGCGCATAACGTAAAATCAGCAAAAAGAATGATTGAAAGACTCCAGACGGAAGTTTGGGACGTTTTGGAAGATGTAATCAAAGAGCATCCGGTTATGCTTAACCGTGCTCCTACACTCCACAGACTTGGTATACAGGCGTTTGAACCTGTCCTTGTTGAGGGTCGTGCTATAAAACTCCATCCTCTCGTATGTACGGCATACAACGCCGACTTTGACGGAGACCAGATGGCTGTTCACGTACCGCTTTCGGTAGAAGCGCAGGCAGAGTGCAGATTCCTTCTGCTTTCACCAAACAACCTTCTTAAACCTTCCGACGGCGCCCCTGTAACGGTTCCTACACAGGACATGATACTCGGTATGTACTACCTTACTCTTTGCAAGGACGAACTTGTTAAACAGGTTCCCGAAACAGATGCAGAAGGAAATCCTGTGCTTGACGGAAACGGCGAGCCGATTATGCACTCTGTTTATAAAGTATACAGAGATGAGAGAGAAGCGATCCTTGCATATGAGAACCGTGAAGTATCCCTTCATGAGCCTGTTAAAGTAAGAAGAACACTTACTTTTGACGGCGTTGAGGAGAGCAGAATGGTTGTAACAACTGTCGGACGTATAATATTCAATGAGGCTATACCTCAGACGCTTGGATACGTAGACAGAACAAATGAGGAAGATAAGTTTAGATATGAAATAGACTTCCTTGTAACAAAGAAAATGATCGGAAAGATTATCAACAAATGTATAAACAGATGCGGCGCTACGGAAACTGCCGACATGCTTGATAAAATAAAATCACTCGGTTATAAGTATTCTACAAGAGCTGCTCTTACTGTTTCCATTTCCGATATGGAAATTCCCAAGGAAAAGAAGCAGTATCTTGCAGAAGCCGAAGAAACTGTTGAGAAGATTACAAAGAAATACAGACGTGGTTTCATGACTGACGATGAGCGTCATAATAAAGTAATAGAAACATGGAATATTGCCAATGATAAGATTACCGAAGCTCTTCTTAACGGTCTCGGAAAATACAACAATATATTCATGATGGCTAACTCAGGAGCCCGTGGTTCCAACAGCCAGATTAAACAGCTTGCAGGTATGCGTGGACTTATGGCCAACCCTTCGGGTGGTATCATAGAGCTTCCTATCAAGTCTAACTTCCGTGAGGGACTTTCGGTTCTGGAGTATTTCATATCAGCCCATGGTGCTCGTAAAGGTCTTACGGACACAGCTCTCCGTACAGCCGATTCAGGTTACCTTACAAGACGTCTCGTTGACGTATCACAGGATATAATCATCAGAGAATGGGACTGTACAGCGGAAGGAAAAGAAGTACCCGGACTTTGGGTAAGCGCTTTTGTTGACGGAAACGAAGTTATTGAAAGCCTTCAGGACAGATTAAGAGGACGTTGGTCAATTAATGAAATAGTTGACCCTGCTACAGGCGAAGTTATTGTTCCTGCCGATACAATGATTACGCCGGATCAGGCTGAAAAAGTTGAAAAAGCCGGAATTAAGAGCGTTCTTATAAGAACTGTTCTTACATGCCGTTCAAAAATCGGTATCTGTGCTAAATGTTACGGCGCTAACATGGCCAGTGGTCGTTCGGTTCGTATCGGCGAGTCAGTCGGCATAATTGCCGCTCAGTCAATCGGTGAGCCGGGTACACAGCTTACTATGCGTACATTCCATACGGGCGGTATCGCCGGAGACGACATCACACAGGGTCTTCCCCGTGTCGAGGAGCTTTTTGAGGCAAGAAAACCTAAGGGACTTGCCATCATATCGGAATTTGGCGGACATGTGTCTGTAACGGATAACAAGAAAAAACGTGAGGTTACAATCACAAACAGTGAGACAGGAGAGGCTAAGGATTACCTTATTCCTTACGGCTCAAGAATCAAAGTGTTTGACGGCGACGTTATAGGAGCCGGTGATGAGATTACGGAAGGTTCCGTTAACCCTCATGACATTCTTAAGATAAAAGGCTTAAGAGGCGTACAGGATTATATGATCCAAGAGGTACAGCGAGTTTACAGACTCCAGGGTGTTGAGATAAACGACAAACATATCGAAGTAATCGTTCGTCAGATGCTTAAGAGAGTTAAGATTGAGGAAATCGGAGATACGGATTTCCTTCCGGGAAGTCTTGTTGACTGGCTTACATTTGAAGATACAAATGCCGAGCTTGAAGAACAGGGACTTGAACCTGCAAAGGGTACAAGAGTACTTCTCGGTATTACAAAGGCTTCGCTTGCCACAGATTCATTCCTTTCGGCTGCTTCATTCCAGGAAACAACAAGAGTTCTTACGGAAGCCGCTATAAAAGGAAAGATAGACCCACTTAACGGACTTAAAGAGAACGTTATTATCGGTAAGCCTATTCCTGCAGGTACAGGTATGGCAAGATACAGAAATATCAAAATTAATACAGGACTTGAAGAACAGACAGAGGACGAATTTAATTTTGATGATATAAGCGACTTCGATTTTGACGAGGATTGATATTGAAAGAGGGAATTCGTATGAATTCCCTCTTTTTGCAAATAATCAGGGAGAAGGACATGTTAAATAAAGACAGGCTGACAGAGTTCTTTAAAAAATACCCTATCATTAAAGACTACTATGATAAACTGCCTATATATATCACGGGGATTTTTACAGCTGCTAACTGCTTTACGCCCACAAGAATGAGTAAAATAATTTTGAATACTATATTTGCGGTTATATTTTTGCTGATTGGCGTTCTGAGATATGAGACATATCATATGGGATTGGATTTGAGAAGCTACAATGATGAGGATAGATACGAAGAATATATGTCTAAAGGAAAATCAAAAGTTGCGATTTGCTTTGTTGATATGGCAATAGCAGTAGTTTTGGCGGTGTTCGGAAGATGATTTGTTAAAAGCTGACAATAAACGATGTAAAATTTCGTGAATTTGCGAAAAAAATATTGACAACGCCGGGTCTTAATGATACACTGACAAAGTGCCTGTTTACGGGCATTTATGCATGTACTTAAACATATATGCAAAAGAGAAAATTGCAATGGCAGAAAAGTATTAAATCTATAAGGAGGTGCACTATAATGCCAACATTTAACCAGTTAGTCAGAAAAGGCAGAAAGACAATTGAGAAAAAGTCTACTGCTCCGGCTCTTCAGAAAGGTCTTAACTCTCTTAAAAAGAAGACTACAGACATTTCAAGCCCCCAGCGTCGTGGTGTATGTACAGCAGTTAAAACATCAACACCTAAAAAGCCTAACTCAGCTTTAAGAAAGATTGCCAGAGTTCGTCTTACAAACGGTATTGAAGTTACAGCTTATATCCCCGGTGAGGGTCATAACCTTCAGGAACATAGCGTTGTTCTTATCAGAGGAGGAAGGGTAAAAGACTTACCCGGTGTTCGTTACCACATCATCAGAGGTACACTTGATACAGCAGGTGTTGCTAACAGAATGCAGGCTCGTTCAAAATACGGCGCTAAGCGTCCTAAAGCAGGTAAGAAATAATTGAAATTTATAGTAATGCCTTATACATCAATACAATCTGCGTATTGCATTAAGATATTGTAAGGCATGTACGCACAGCATTAGGTCTGTGCGAGTACCGATGAGAGAATATATTTATTAAGGAGGGAAGAACCGTGCCTAGAAAAGGTCATGTAGCAAAAAGAGAAGTTTTACCGGATCCTTTATACAAGAGCACACTCGTAACAAAGCTTATCAACAGCATCATGCTTGACGGTAAGAAAGGTGTTGCGGAAAAAATTGTATACGGTGCGTTTAAAAGAGTAGAAGAAAAGACAGGAAGAGAACCTTTGGAAGTATTTGAAGAGGCTCTTAACAACATTATGCCTGTTCTTGAAGTTAAAGCTCGTCGTGTCGGCGGTGCAACATACCAGGTTCCTATGGATATCAGACCTGACAGAAGACGTACACTCGGACTCAGATGGCTTACACTCTACAGCAGAAAACGTGGAGAAAAGACAATGGAAGAACGTCTTGCTGGAGAAATCCTTGACGCTCTTAACAATGCGGGCGGAGCTTGCAAGAAAAAAGAAGAAACACACAAAATGGCAGAAGCAAACAAAGCTTTCTCACATTACAAATGGTAATATAAAAACACATATAAAGAGCAGCCGTAAAGTATACTTTGCGGCTGCGTGATAAATGAAGGAGGAATAAACGTGGCAGACAGAGAGTACCCACTTGCCAGGACCAGAAATATTGGTATTATGGCTCATATCGATGCAGGTAAAACTACTCTGACAGAACGTATTTTGTTCTATACAGGCCGTAACTACAAAATCGGCGATACACATGAAGGTACAGCCACAATGGACTGGATGGAACAGGAGCAGGAAAGAGGTATTACAATCACATCTGCTGCTACTACTTGTCACTGGAATGATCACAGGATTAACATCATAGACACACCGGGACACGTTGACTTTACTGTTGAGGTAGAGCGTTCACTTCGTGTACTTGACGGTGCCGTATGCGTATTCTGTGCAAAGGGAGGCGTTGAGCCTCAGTCAGAGACAGTATGGCGTCAGGCTGATACCTACAATGTACCTCGTATGGCTTTCGTAAACAAAATGGACATCATGGGCGCAAACTTTTACAATGTTATCGACATGATGAAGGACAGACTTGGCTGTACGCCCGTTCCGCTTGAATTACCTATAGGTACAGAACAGGATTATGTAGGTAATATCGACCTTCTTAACATGAAGGCTCTTATATATAAAGATGATGTCGGCAAGGTTATTGAAGAACAGGAAATCCCTGCTGACTTACTTGAAAAGGCTGAAGAGTATAGAACAAACCTCGTTGAGAGCGTAGCGGAACTCGATGATGAGCTTATGGATAAGTACCTTGGCGGTGAAGAACTTTCTATCGAAGAGATAAAAAGAAGTATCCGTAAAGGATGTATCTCATGTGAAATCGTCCCTGTATTCTGCGGTTCAGCTTACAGAAACAAGGGTGTTCAGGCGCTTCTTGACGGTGTAATCGACTATATGCCTGCTCCTACAGACATCCCCGCTATTAAGGGTGTGGATCCTGTAACAGGAGAGGAAACAGAAAGACATTCTTCAGACGAAGAACCTTTCTCGGCTCTTGCGTTCAAGATTATGAACGACCCGTTCGTTGGTAAACTTGCATTCTTCAGAGTTTACTCAGGTACGCTTGATTCGGGTTCTTACGTATACAACTCTACAAAGGGTAAGAAAGAACGTATCGGACGTATCCTTCAGATGCACGCTAACCACAGAGAAGAAATTGACAGAGTTTACTCAGGAGATATTGCCGCTGCTGTAGGTCTTAAGTTTACAACAACAGGCGATACGCTTTGTAACGAAGACAGCGAAGTTATTCTTGAGTCAATGGTATTCCCTGAACCCGTTATCTCGGTTGCTATCGAGCCTAAGACTAAGGCCGGCAGAGATAAGATGGGTATTGCGCTTGCAAAACTTGCAGAGGAAGATCCTACATTCAAGACATATACAGATACAGAGACAGGCGATACAATTATTTCGGGTATGGGCGAGCTCCATCTTGAAATTATCGTTGACCGTCTTCTCCGTGAATTCAAGGTTGAAGCTAACGTAGGTAAACCTCAGGTTGCTTACAGAGAAACATTCCTTAAGGATGTTGATGTTGAAGGTAAGTTTGTACGTCAGTCGGGTGGTCGTGGTCAGTACGGTCATTGTAAGGTTAGATTCTATCCTATCGGAACAGACCCCGAACATTCATATGAATTCGTAAACAGCGTAGTCGGAGGCGCTATTCCTAAGGAATACATCCCCGCTATCGATAAAGGTATCCAGGAAGCTATGCAGAGCGGTATACTCGGCGGATATCCTGTAGTAGGCGTTAAGGCTGAAGTTTACGACGGATCATACCATGATGTAGACTCATCTGAAATGGCTTACCAGATTGCCGGTTCAATGGCGTTCAAAGAAGCTATGAAGAAGGGCGACGCAGTTCTTCTTGAGCCTATCATGAAGGTTACAGTAACAGTTCCCGAAGAATACATGGGAGATGTTATCGGTGATATCAACTCAAGACGTGGACGTATTGAAGGTATGGACGCAAGAAACGGCGTTCAGGTTATCCATTCATATGTTCCTCTTGCTGAAATGTTTGGTTATTCAACAGACCTTCGTTCAAACACACAGGGTCGTGGTAACTACGTAATGGAAGTTGACCACTATGAGCAGTGCCCTAAGAGTGTTCAGGAGAAGGTTCTTGAAGGAAGACACGCAAACTAAGTTTAATAAAAATGTTATTGCAAATATGCAAGTAATTTTATATAATATTTCTAGATTGGCTTAATGCTAACAACTCTTGGATAAAACAAATTTAAGGAGGAAATTTTAAATGGCAAAGCAGAAATTCGAAAGAACGAAACCCCATATTAACATTGGTACAATCGGACACGTTGACCACGGTAAGACAACTTTAACAGCTGCTATTACTAAGACTCTTCATGCAAGATACGGCTTAGGCGAGCAGGTTGACTTTGAAAATATCGATAAGGCTCCCGAAGAAAGAGAAAGAGGTATCACAATCTCTACAGCTCACGTTGAGTACGAAACACCTAACAGACATTACGCTCACGTTGACTGCCCGGGACATGCTGACTACGTAAAGAACATGATCACAGGTGCAGCTCAGATGGACGGTGCTATCCTTGTTGTTGCAGCTACAGACGGTCCTATGGCTCAGACAAGAGAGCACATCCTTCTTGCTCGTCAGGTTGGCGTTCCTTACATCGTTGTTTACATGAACAAATGCGATATGGTTGACGACGAAGAACTTCTTGACCTTGTTGAAATGGAAATCAGAGAACTCCTCAGCGAGTATGAATTCCCCGGAGACGACATCCCTGTAATCAGAGGTTCAGCTTACCAGGCACTTCAGGATCCTAGCAGCAAGTGGGGAGACACAATCATTGAACTCTTCGACGCTATCGAAGATTACATCCCTACACCTGAACGTGACGTTGACAAACCTTTCATCATGCCTGTAGAGGACGTATTCTCAATCACAGGTCGTGGTACAGTTGCTACAGGTAGAGTAGAAGCTGGTACAATCAAAGTTTCTGACGAAGTTGAAATCGTTGGTCTTTCAGATGAAATCCGTAAGGTTGTTGTTACAGGTGTTGAGATGTTCAGAAAGCTTCTTGATCAGGCTCAGGCCGGCGACAACATCGGTTGCCTCCTTCGTGGTGTTCAGAGAAACGAAATCGAAAGAGGACAGGTTCTTGCTAAACCCGGTTCAATCACACCTCATACAAAGTTCACAGCTCAGGTTTACGTATTGAGCAAGGACGAGGGTGGTCGTCATACACCTTTCTTCAACAACTACAGACCTCAGTTCTACTTCAGAACAACAGACGTTACAGGCGTTATCAACCTTCCTGAAGGTATCGAAATGTGCATGCCTGGCGACAACGTTGAAATGACAGTTGAACTTATCACACATGTAGCTATGTCAAAGGGTCTCCGTTTCGCTATCCGTGAAGGTGGACGTACAGTTGGCGCTGGCTCAGTTGTTGAAATCATCGAGTAATTTGCCTATTACCGCTGTTCCGAAAGGAACGGCGGTTTTTTCGTTTTAAGTTAGAATGGTATACTCATAAATTTATTAGCATTAAATAAAGCAATTGTTTATGGTAATATGAATAGGAATGGGGGATTTCTATGTATAAACCTAAGACGGAAAAGGATATTAGATGTCCTATGGAGTATGGTATGGATATATTCGGAGGAAAATGGAAACCGCGTATAATATGTATGCTTGGACTGAATGGTACAATGAGATATGGAGAACTAAAAAAGCAACTTGAAAATATTACGGATACAGTTCTTGCATCGACACTGAAAGAAATGATAGGTACGGATATAGTTAAAAGAATACAGTATGATGAAATTCCGCCTAGGGTTGAGTATGCGCTTACTGATACGGGATTGTCGCTGATTCCTGTTCTTGGTAATATATGTTTATGGTCGGAGATGAGACTAGGTGTTACGGATAAGCCCGGATTTTGCACTAACTGTTATTACAAAAGAGATAATAGGTAATTGTGTTGATAAAAATATAAGAAAATTCTTATATTTTATTTTTGTTTAAATACTAAGTAATTTATTAGTATCTCATAAAAATCTTAACTACTTCAAAAATCTAAACAGCTTTGATATTATAAACTCAGAATAAATCAAAAACTTAAAATTAAGGAGGAAATAATATGAAAGAATTAAATGAAAAAGTGGTTGAGATGCTTAACGCTGAAATGTGGTGGCTTGGAACGTGCGGCGACGAACCCAATGTCGTACCTGTAGGGTTTAAAGAAATCGCAGAAGACGGAAGACTTGTTGTGGGAGTCCTTCATCTTAACAAAACTATTGAAAATCTTCAGAAAAACAACCGGATTGCGGTTTCCGTATGCGGAGCGAAGACGATGATTGGATATCAGATTAAGGGAACGGCTGAATTTATAGAAGATGGCGTGTACGCTGATAAGTGGAAACAGGTTTCCGAAAAAATGTTTAACGGTAAAATGTCTACAAGAGGAGTTCTTATGATTACACCTGAAAAAGTAATTGTTACCACGCCGGGACCTAAGAATAATACAGAACTTTAATATGCAAAAAAGCAATCCGATATTTCAAGGATTGCTTTTTTGATGTTATGTCGATTTGTCTTCTGAAAACGTATACCTACATATATAAGTATGATATAATTTAAAAAAGGGGGCGTTTTGATGTACGAATATAACACTGTAAATGTAGAGATACTTAACTCAATAGCTGTTGTTAAATTTAACAGACCGAAAGCGCTTAATGCGCTCAGTACTGAAATGACAAAAGAGTTATCGGACTTGTTTGATAAGCTTGAGGTTAATGATAGTGTGAGAGGAATTATTTTAACAGGCGAGGGTAAAGCGTTCATGGCGGGCGCCGATATAACGGAGATGAAAGAGTGGGGAGCTTTTGAAGGCAGAGAGTTTGCAAGATTGTCAAATCGTGCGTTCAGTAAAATTGCGGAAATCGGAAAGCCAACAGTGGGCGCTGTAAACGGCTTTGCTCTCGGCGGATGACTTGAAATTGCGCTTTGCTGCGATTGGAGAATTGCTTCTGAAAATGCTGTTTTTGCAGCTCCGGAAGTAACGCTTGGAATAATACCGAGCGGTGGAGGAATGCAGAGACTGCCTAGATTGATCGGAAGCGGACGTGCGAAAGAACTTATTTTTACCGGCAAGAGAATAAACGCAGATGAAGCGGAGAAGATTGGGCTGGTAAACAAAGTTGCAAGCTATGAAGATCTTATGGACGAAGCTATGAATTCATTGGGAAGGGCTTTAAGAAATTCCTCGGTTACTTTGAAATATGCAAAGGAAGCTATAGATACAGGTATGTCGTTAGATTTAAACAGTGGAATAAAGGTTGAAATAAATTCGGCGGGAATGGTTTTTGCGAGTGAGGACAAAAATGAGGGTGTAGCTGCATTCCTGGAGAAAAGAAAGCCGAATTTTAAAAATAAATAAAGTTATAAAGATTATAAGATGATAGAATGTTTTGTGGAGTTCGGGTGGTTTACGGCGATGTATAAGTATATATAGAAGTACTGAATTTCTAAAATGGATTTACACGAATGTAAAATAATGAGAAAATTGAGCCATAAGATAGATATGATATATGTGTAACCTTAAATAATAACGAATTAAGTAATGCGATTTTATGTAAAGTACATAAAGGAAACCGGTCATAAAACTTATAAATGAATTTATAAATGCATACTTTAAACATAATGAACAATAGAATTAGAATTTCTAAGCTGAATTTCGTTAGCTTTTGAAGAAAAAACAGAAAAAAACTATTGCAAAATCCTTTAAGATAGTATATAATCTAACCGTTGTGACATAGAGTGAAGATACGGAAGGTTGCCGTCATAAATATTCAGACGGGTTTTTCCGCGGAGCGATGTCCAGTTCAAGAAACCGGGCGACAAGGTCACTGTACTATATAAAAGGGGAAGTTTGCGCTTCTTTAATGTGTCTGTATATAGCAGATACACCCGGCTAAGTGTGCAGTCACCACTTGTCGTGCTGAAACTAAAAGTACGAAAAGGAGGGGACTTTTTTTATGGCAAGTCAGAAAATCAGAATCAGTCTCAAAGCTTACGATCACAAGCTGATCGACCAGAGTGCAGCTCAGATAATTGAAACTGCAAAGAAAACAGGAGCACAGATTAGCGGACCTATCCCGCTTCCCACAAAGAAGGAAGTTGTTACTATCCTTAGGGCGGTTCACAAATACAAAGACTCCAGAGAGCAGTTCGAAATGAGAACTCATAAGAGATTGATCGATATCCTCAGCCCTACACCTAAGACTGTTGATGCATTATCACGTCTTGACTTACCGGCTGGTGTTGATATCACATTAAAAATTATGTAATGACCCGAATGGTTTTATATAAGTAACTGTTAACAGCTTATATTAAAACTAGAATGATTACCCGTAAACTTTAAAAGTGAGAAGGGCAATCCGCTGTAGATTTCAGGAGGTGCAAGAAATGAAAAAAGCTATAATGGCTAAGAAAATCGGTATGACACAGGTTTTCACTGAAGACGGACGCCTTATCCCTGTTACAGTTCTTGAAGCAGGTCCTTGTTCCGTAGTTCAGAAAAAGACAATGGAAAACGACGGATATGAAGCTATACAGGTTGGCTTTGTAGACCAGAAAGAAAAATTAGCTAACAAACCTATGAAAGGCCACTTTGAAAAGGCCGGAGTTACACTTAAGAAGTATCTTAAGGAGTTTAGACTTGAAGACGCTGCAAACTACGAGGTAGGTGCGGAAATCAAAGCCGACATTTTTGCAGCAGGTGATAAAGTAGATGTAAGCGGCGTTTCTAAAGGAAAAGGATACGCAAGTACAATTAAGAGATACAATGCGCACAGAGGACCTATGGGACATGGTTCAAAATCACATAGAGTTGTAGGTTCTATGGGCTCATCAGCTACACCTTCAAGCGTTAAGAAGGGTAAGAGAATGCCCGGACATATGGGAGCTGCTAACGTAACTCTTCAGAATGTTGAAATTGTACGCGCAGACGCTGAGAAGAATCTTCTTCTTATAAAAGGTGCTGTACCCGGACCTAAGGGCGCAATACTTGTAATAAAGGAAAGCGTAAAGGCTTGATAAACTTTACGAAAGGAGGAAACAGACATGGCAAATGTTAAAGTATACAACATGAGCGGAGCAGAGGTTGGAACGATTGAACTCAGCGACGCAGTGTTTGGTGTTGAAATAAATGAACACGTTATGCACCTTGCGGTTAAGCAGTATCTTGCTAACCAGAGACAGGGTACACAGAGTGCTAAAACTCGTTCGGAAGTACGCGGCGGCGGAAGAAAGCCTTTCAGACAGAAGGGAACAGGCCGTGCAAGACAGGGTTCAATCCGTGCTCCTCAGTGGACAGGCGGTGGAGTTGTATTTGCGCCGAAGCCCAGAGATTACTCTTTTAAACTTAACAAGAAGGTTAAGAAACTTGCTTTACAGTCAGCTCTTACAAGCAAGGTTGTTGAAAACAAAGTAATCGTTCTTGAAAATCTTGATCTTGCAGAGATTAAGACAAAAGAGATGGTTAAGGTTCTTAACAACGTAAAGGCCGGAAAGGCTCTTATCGTTATGGAAGGAAGCAACACAAACGCTATTCTTTCAGCAAGAAATATTCCTGAAGTAAAGACAGCTTCAGTTAATACAATCAACACATACGACATCCTTAAGTACAACACTCTTGTTGTAACAAAAGAGGCTGTTGCAAAGATTGAGGAGGTGTACGCATAATGGCAGATTTAAAATATTATGACGTTATACTGAAACCCGTTATAACAGAAAACAGTATGGCCATCATGGACAGCAAAAAATATACTTTCCTTGTACACCCTGAGGCAAACAAAATCCAGATCAAACAGGCTGTTGAAAAAATGTTTGAGGGTACAAAGGTTGAGTCGGTTCACACAATGAACTGTGCCGGAAAGACAAGAAGAAGAGGCATGATCTACGGAAAAACAGCTAAGACAAAGAAAGCTATCGTAAAGCTTACGGCTGACAGCAAGGATATCGAAATTTTCCAGGGCATGTAATTATAACAAGTTGAAAGAAACACACGGAAACGTGTAAGATTATAGACGGATTGAAAGGAGTGTAAGAGATGGGCATCAAGAGATATAAGCCTTATACACCATCCAGAAGACACATGACTGTGTCTACATTTGAAGAAATCACAAAGAAAACACCCGAAAAATCCTTAGTTGTTCACCTTAAGAAAAACTCAGGAAGAAACTGCCAGGGTAAAATAACAGTTCGCCACAAAGGCGGCGGCGCTAAGATAAAATACAGATTAGTAGACTTTAAACGTAATAAAGACGGCATTCCCGCAAAGGTTGTAGGCATTGAATACGACCCTAACAGAACAGCAAATATCGCTCTTATCGTTTATGCAGACGGTGTTAAATCATACATCATTGCTCCTGTAGGCCTTAAAGTAGGTGATACAGTAATGAGCGGCGCTGAAGCGGAAGTTCGTACAGGTAATGCTCTTCCTATGAGATATATTCCTGTAGGCGCTAACATCCACAATATCGAAATGAAGCCTGGTAAAGGCGCGCAGCTTGTACGTGCGGCAGGTAACGTAGCACAGCTTATGGCTAAAGAAGGAAAGTACGCTACTGTAAAACTTCCTTCAGGCGAAATGAGACTTCTCCCTGTTGATTGCAAGGCTACAATCGGTCAGGTAGGAAACATTGATAACGAGCTTGTAACAATCGGTAAAGCCGGAAGAAAACGTCATATGGGTATCAGACCTACAGTTCGTGGTTCCGTTATGAACCCTAACGACCATCCTCACGGTGGTGGTGAAGGTAGAGCACCGGTTGGACGTCCTAGTCCTATGACTCCTTGGGGCAAACCTGCTATGGGTTATAAGACAAGAAAGAAACATAAAACTTCAAATAAATATATCGTTCGTAGAAGAAACGGCTAATTATCTTTTCACACTTGTGAAGATCTTGATAACGATGACAAAGTTCATCGGAAAGATATGTAAAGGAGGACTAAATACATGGCCAGATCACTTAAAAAAGGTCCCTTCGCTGACGAGCATCTCTTAAAGAAAGTTGATGCGTTAAATGCAGCCGGAGAGAAAACAGTAATTAAAACATGGTCTCGTCGTTCTACTATTTTCCCTGAAATGATCGGACATACAATCGCCGTACATGACGGAAGAAAGCATGTTCCTGTATATATAACAGAAGATATGGTTGGTCATAAACTCGGTGAGTTTGCACTGACAAGAACATACAGAGGACACGGTAAAGACGCAGAAAAGAAATCTAAAGTACGTTAATCGGTTTGGAAGGAGGGTTTCGTTCATGGCAAAAGGACACAGAAGCCAGATAAAGAAAGAAAGAAACATTGCAACTCAGGAAAAAAGACCCCATGCATCGGTTAAATACACAGGCATTCCTGCTTCTAAGGCAAAAATTGTTTTAGACCAGATTAAAGGAAAAGACGTTGTTACAGCAGCGGCTCTTCTGGAATACTCACCCAGATACGCTTCAGCTGTTATAGCAAAAGTATTAAAATCGGCAGTTGCAAATGCAGAAAATAACTTGGGTATGGATGTCAGCAAATTATATGTAGAGGACGCAATCGCAGGACAGGCGCCTACATTAAAGAGAATTCGCCCCAGAGCACAGGGCAGAGCATATAGAATATTAAAAAGATCAAGTCATATATCCATAATCCTTAATGAGAGATAAGGAGGTAAAATAGAGTGGGACAGAAAGTTAATCCGCACGGCTTAAGAGTTGGCGTAATTAAAGATTGGGATACAAAATGGTATGCTGATAAGGATTTCGCTGATTACTTAGTTGAAGACGTAAATATAAGAAAATTCATCAAATCAAAGTTCTATGCTTCAGGCGTTTCAAAGATCGCTATCGAAAGAACAGCAGACAGAGTTAAAATAACAATCAGAACAGCAAAACCCGGCGTTGTAATCGGAAAGAACGGCGCTGCTATTGAAGAGTTAAAGAACGAAGTTCAGAAGATTTCTAAGCAGAAAGTAAGCATCAATATCGAAGAAATCAAGAGACCTGAACTTGACGCTCAGCTTGTTGCTGAAAACATTGCTCTTCAGCTTGAAAACCGTGTAACATTCCGCCGTGCCATGAAACAGGCTATGGGCAGAACAATGAAGTTCGGTGCAAAGGGTATCAAGACAACTGTAAGCGGACGTCTCGGCGGCGCTGAAATGGCAAGAAGCGAAACATACCATGACGGTACAATTCCTCTTCAGACATTAAGAGCAGACATTGATTACGGATTTGCTGAAGCAAACACAACATACGGCAAACTCGGTGTTAAAGTTTGGATCTACAAGGGAGAGGTTCTTCCTGTAAAGGCAGTTAAAAAGGAAGGAGGCGCTGAGTAATGTTAATGCCCAAAAGAGTAAAAAGACGTAAACAGATGAGAGGCAGACTTAAAGGTCGTGCACTCAGAGGCAATAAAATTACTTACGGTGAATACGGTATCGTAGCGCTTGAGCCTAGCTGGATCACATCAAACCAGATAGAAGCAGCCCGTATCGCTATGACAAGATATATAAAACGTGGTGGTCAGGTATGGATTAAGATATTCCCTGACAAACCTATTACAGCAAAACCAGCTGAAACTCGTATGGGTTCCGGTAAAGGATCACCTGAGTACTGGGTAGCTGTTGTTAAGCCCGGCAGAGTAATGTTTGAGCTTGGCGGTGTACCTGAGGAAACAGCAAGAGAAGCTTTACGTCTTGCAACACACAAGTTGCCTATCAAATGTAAGATCGTTTCTCGTGCAGAGCAGGAAATGGAAGGTGATAAGCAGTGAAATCTAAAGGCTACGTTTCAGATTTAATGAACAAAACAGCAGCCGAGTTAGGAAATGACCTTGTTGCTGCAAAGAAAGAATTATTCAATCTCAGATTCCAGAATGCAACTAACCAGTTGGATAATACTGCAAGAATCAGAGAGGTTCGTAAAAATATAGCAAGAATTCAGACTATAATTACACAGAAACAGAGAGCAGCTAACTAATTAGCGAAAGGAGGCACATCTCGTGGAAGAAAGAAATCTTCGTAAAACAAGAGTGGGCAAAGTAGTCAGCGACAAAATGGACAAAACAATCGTTGTTGCTGTTCAGGATAATGTTAAACACCCTTTATACGGAAAAATCGTTAAAAAGACATACAAACTCAAAGCTCATGATGAAAATAACGAGTGCAGAGTTGGAGACCGTGTAAAAGTTATGGAAACAAGACCTTTATCAAAGGACAAGAGATGGAGACTTGTTTCAATCGTAGAAAAAGCTAAATAAAATCCTGTTATGAGAGGAGGCATATAATATGGTTCAGCAAGAAACCAGATTAAAAGTAGCAGACAATTCAGGCGCAAGAGAGCTTCTTTGCATCAGAGTACTGGGTGGTTCAACCAGAAGATATGCAGGAGTTGGAGATATAATAGTTGCTGCGGTTAAAGACGCAACACCAGGCGGCGTTGTTAAGAAAGGCGACGTTGTTAAGGCAGTAGTAGTAAGAACGGTATCAAGAGTAGGAAGACCTGACGGATCATATATCAGATTTGATGAAAACGCAGCCGTTATCATCAGAGATGATAAGAACCCCAGAGGTACACGTATTTTTGGACCAGTTGCAAGAGAGTTAAGAGAAAAACAGTTTATGAAGATTCTTTCTCTTGCTCCGGAAGTACTTTAAGGAGGTGTAACGACAGTGGCCAATATTAAATTAAAGAAAGGCGACAAGGTAGTTGTTATCGCCGGTAAAGACAAGGGCAAGGAAGGAAAGATTCTCCTTGTTGACAGAAAGAAAAGAAGAGTCATTGTTGAAGGTGTCAACATGATTTCCAAACATACAAAACCCAGTCCGGCAAATCAGCAGGGCGGCATAATCAGAAAAGAAAACTACATCGACATTTCAAATGTTATGTACGTTCTTAACGGAAAACCGACAAGAATCGGATACAAATTAACAACAGAAACAAAAGACGGAAAAGAAGTTGTAGTTAAACAGAGAATCGCTAAATCAACAGGCGAAGTAATTGACTAATCTGCGAAAGGAGGTTAACTAATGAACAGACTTAGAGAGTTTTATGATGCAGAAATAGTTGAAGCAATGACTAAAAAGTTTTCATATACAAATAAAATGGCTGTACCTAAGCTTGAGAAAATCGTTATCAACATGGGTGTAGGTGAAGCCAAGGATAACGCAAAAGTACTTGACGGCGCTGTTAAAGACCTTACAATAATCTCAGGTCAGAAGCCTATAATCACAAAGGCTAAAAAATCAGTTGCTGCTTTCAAACTTCGTACAGGAATGCCTATCGGATGCAAGGTTACACTTCGTGGCGACAGAATGTATGAGTTTGCTGACAGATTAATCAATATCGCTCTTCCCCGAGTTCGTGACTTCCGCGGCGTTAAGGCTAACTCTTTCGACGGCAGAGGAAACTACACAATGGGTATTAAGGAGCAGCTTATCTTCCCTGAAATCGAATATGATAAGGTTGACAAGATCAGAGGTATGGATATCGTGTTCGTTACAACAGCAAAGACAGATGAAGAAGCAAGAGAATTATTAAGATTATTCGGAATGCCATTCAGCAAATAAGGGAGGGAAACAAATGGCTAAGAAGTCAATGATAATAAAGCAGCAGAGAGCTCCTAAGTTTTCAACAAGAGCATACACACGTTGCAGAATTTGCGGCAGACCACATTCCGTTCTCAGAAAGTATGGAATTTGCCGTGTTTGCTTCCGTGAATTAGCTTACAAAGGCCAGATCCCGGGAGTTAAAAAAGCCAGCTGGTAATTAGGGAAAGGAGGAAAAAACAACATGTCAATGAGTGATCCAATCGCAGATATGCTCACTAGAATCAGAAACGGAAACATAGCTAAGCACGACACAGTTGATGTTCCCTCATCAAAGATGAAGAAAGCTATCGCTGACATATTAACAAATGAAGGCTATATTAAAGGTTATGAAATGATTGAGGACGGCGTAAAAGCAACAATCAGAATCAGCCTTAAATATGGTGCAGATAAAAATGAAAAAGTAATCACAGGTATCAAGAGAATTTCCAAGCCCGGTCTTCGTGTATACGCAAACAGCGAAGAACTTCCTAAGGTACTCGGAGGTCTTGGAACAGCAATTATTTCTACAAACAAAGGTCTTATGACAGACAAAGAAGCTAGAAAAGCCGGAATCGGCGGAGAAGTAATCGCTTTTATTTGGTAATCGTTTTAAATAGATATTACAGGAGGTGCAGAACATGTCACGTATAGGTAAACTGCCCGTTGCCATTCCCGCAGGCGTAGATGTAAAGCTTGAGGCCGGCAATGTAATTACAGTTAAGGGACCTAAGGGTACGCTTACACGTAAATTGGCTGATGACATGAACATCGCAATTGAAGACGGTCATGTAGTAGTTACAAGACCTAATGACTTAAAGAGAAATAAGTCTTTACACGGTTTAACAAGAACATTAATCAATAACATGATTATCGGAGTTACTCAGGGATATGAAAAGGTTCTTGAGATCAACGGTGTTGGTTACAGAGTTGCAAAATCAGGCAAAAAGCTTACACTTACACTCGGATATTCACATCCGGTTGAAATGACAGACCCCGAAGGTATCGAATCAGTAGTTGAAGGTACTAACAAAATCATTGTTAAGGGTATAGATAAAGAAAAAGTTGGACAGTTTGCAGCTGAAATCAGAACAAAACGTCCCCCTGAACCTTATAAAGGAAAAGGTATTAAGTATGCTGATGAGCATATCAGACGTAAAGTTGGTAAAACAGGTAAGAAATAATAAAGGAGTGAGATCCGTATGATAAATAAGCCATCGCGTGCGGCTGCCCGCGTAAAACGCCATTACAGAATTCGTAATAAAGTAAGCGGTACTGCACAGCAACCAAGATTGGCTGTGTTTAGATCAAACAAGCATATTTATGCACAGATTATTGACGATGTAGCCGGCAATACATTAGTTGCAGCATCTACTCTTGAAGCAGATGTAGCAAGCAAAGTAGAACATACTTCAACTGTTGAAGCTGCTAAGGCAGTAGGCGAAGCTATTGCTAAGAAGGCTATGGACAAGGGCATTACAGAAGTTGTCTTTGACCGTGGCGGATACATCTATCACGGAAAAATCCAGGCATTAGCTGAGGCAGCAAGAGAAGCCGGATTACAGTTCTAAGACAAGGAGGAAAACAAGTTGAAGAATATCGATCCTAGTACACTTGATCTTAAAGATAAAGTAGTAACTATCAACCGTGTAACAAAGGTTGTTAAAGGCGGTCGTACAATGAGATTCACAGCACTCGTTGTTGTAGGAGATGAAAACGGCCATGTTGGCTGCGGACTTGGTAAAGCAGCTGAAATTCCCGACGCTATCCGTAAGGGAAAAGAAGACGCTATCAAAAATATCGTTTCTGTAGAATTAAACGATGTTGACAGTATATATCACGGAATTACAGGAAAGTTCGGAAGCGCAAGCGTAATGCTTATGCCTGCTCCCGAAGGTACAGGTGTAATCGCCGGAGGTCCCGCTCGTGCGGTACTTGAACTTGCCGGTATCCGTAACATCAGAACAAAATCACAGGGTTCTAATAACAAGAGAAATGTAGTAAGCGCTACAATTCAAGGTTTAAGCCAGGTTACTTCACCTGAGAAGGTTGCTAAATTACGCGGCAAGACAGTTGAAGAACTCTTAGGTTAAGGAGGAAGAACAATGGCCGGAGAACTTAAAATAACATTAGTAAAATCAACAATCGGCGCACTGCCGAAGCATAGAAAAACAGTACAGGCTTTAGGCTTAAAGAAACTTAACAGCTCTGTTGTAAGACAGAACAACGCTGCAACACTTGGTATGGTTAACCAGGTTAAGCATCTTGTTAAGGTAGAAGAGATATAATTCAGAGGAGGTGCCAATATGAACTTAGGTGAATTAAGACCTGCATACGGCTCAAACACTAAAAGCTGGAGAAGGGGCAGAGGCCACGCTTCAGGAAACGGTAAAACAGCAGGCAGAGGTCATAAAGGACAGGGCGCCCGTTCAGGATCAGGCGGAAAAGCAGGATTTGAAGGCGGACAGATGCCACTTTACAGAAGACTCCCTAAAAGAGGCTTTAAATGCATTAATTCTAAAGAAATCGTTGCTATCAACGTTGATATGTTAAACGTATTTGAAAATGATACAGTAGTAGATATCGAGGCTTTAAAATCAGTTGGTCTTGTAAGTAATCCTAGAGATGGAGTGAAAATTTTAGGTGTTGGTGAACTTGAGAAGAAACTCACTGTAAAAGTTAACCAGTACAGCAAATCCGCAGCAGAAAAAATCGAAGCTGCAGGCGGAAAAGCAGAGGTGATCTGATTTGTTCAAAATATTCGTCAACTCGTGGAAAGTAAAAGAGATTAGAAATAAAATACTCTACACTCTTTTAATTCTTGCGATAGTAAGACTTGGAGCGCATATCTATCTTCCAGGTATAAGTGCGACGACAATTAAAGCATATACAGATCTGTACTCTACGGGTACACTCTACAACATTATTGCAGGTGGTGCCGGTTCAAGCTACTCAATATTCGCTTTAGGTATCGGACCATACATCACTTCATCAATTATTATGCAGCTGTTATGCGTAGCAATACCGTATCTTGAACAGCTTTCCAAAGAAGGCGAAGACGGACGTCAGAAAATCAACAAGTACACACGTTACATAACGGTTGTACTTGCAACACTTCAGGGTATCGGTATAGCAATGAACTACAGAACAATGATGACAAATCCGTCAGTGTTGAATGTAATTATAGCAGTTATAACACTGGTGGCAGGTTCGTTGTTTATAATGTGGCTTGCCGAGCAGATTACAGCTAAAGGAATATCAAACGGTTCATCAATGATAATCTTTGTGAATATCATTTCGAGCCTTCCTCAGGGAATCAGCGCTCTTGTTTCATATGCAAGCGCAGGAACTACAGGAATACTGAAAGTAGTAGGTATACTTGTTATTCTCCTCATAGTACTTATTCTTATAGTAAGAGTAAATGACGGAGAAAGAAGACTCCCTGTACAATATTCAAGTAAAATGACAGGCAGAAGAATGGGTGGTGGAAGCAACTCCACATTCCCTATCAAAGTCAACACTGCCGGAGTTATATCAATAATCTTTGCAATATCACTTCTTCAGTTCCCTGAAACAATCAGCGGATTTATTACAACAAAACCCGCTTGGCTGGAGACTGTGATAAATGTATTAAAGATGACACACCCGGTTGGTGCGGTATTATATGTAGTTTTAATATTGTTCTTCTCATATTTCTACACATCAATCGTTATAAATCCTAATGAAATTGCCGAGAACATGAAAAAGAACGGCGGTTTCATACCCGGTATAAGACCCGGACAGCCGACAGCTAACTATATAACAAGAGTCGTAAACAGAATTACACTTGTCGGTGCGGTATACTTTGCCGTACTTGCTCTTGTGCCGATTATCTTACAGTGGATATTTAAGGTTAATGTCGGATTCGGAGGCACAACGCTTATCATCGTTGTAGGCGTATGTCTCGATATAGTAAAAGCACTTGAGTCTCAGCTTCTTATGAGACATTATAAAGGTTTCTTAGGTTAATCCGCTTGCTTGCGGGAAATGCGCAGCATTTCCCGGGCGGATTGCAAGATAGTCAGAAAAGAGGGTAAGACGATGAAATTAGTACTCATTGGCGCCCCTGCGGCCGGAAAAGGCACACAGGCAGCGAGACTTGTAGAGCACTATTCAATAGCGCATATATCTACAGGAGATATGCTTCGTGAAGAAGTAGCTAAAGGAACAGAGCTTGGAAAAGAAGCAAAGGCTATAATGGACGCCGGCGGACTTGTGTCTGACGAAATAATTATTGCCATGGTTAAGGAACGCATAAAGAGAGACGACTGTGTAAAGGGATTTATTCTTGATGGATTCCCTCGTACAGTAGTTCAGGCAGAAAAGCTTGACGAGATGGTTGCGTTAGATAAGGTAGTTTATATAAACGCTCCCGATGAAGTTATGCTTGAAAGACTTACGGCAAGACAGACATGTCCTAAGTGCGGAGCTACTTATAACAAACTTTTCCTTCCTTCAAAGGTTGCAGGTATATGCGATAAGTGCGGAGCAGAGCTTACACAGCGTAAGGATGACACAGTAGAAGCAGGCAAAGCGCGTCTGGCCACTTTCCATAACCAGAGTGAACCTCTTGTAGATTTCTATAAAAACAAAGGGATTCTTTTCGAGGTTGACGGTACAGCAGGAATAGATAGTATTACTGAGGCTATTATAAAAGGCTTGGGTGAGGATTAATGGCTATCACTATAAAAACAAAAGATCAGGTTGATAAAATGCGTATTGCCGGAGGCATACTAGCTGATCTTATAGATATACTCGAAGAAATGATACGACCGGGTATAACTACCGATGAACTTGATAAGGTTGCCGAAGATTTTATCAGAAGCAGAGGAGCGGAACCTTCGTTCTTAGGATACGGAGGATATCCCAAAACACTCTGTACTTCGGTCAATGATGAGATTGTTCACGGTATACCGAGCTCACGAAAACTTAAAAACGGTGATATAATAAGTATTGATATGGGCGCCTATATAAACGGTTATCACGGCGACTGTGCCAGAACCTACGGCGTAGGCGAGATAAGCGATGCGGATCGCAAACTTATTGAAGTTACGCAGCAAAGCTTCTTCGAGGGAATTAAATTTGCAAAAGCCGGCAATCATTTATATGAAATTTCGGCAGCTGTACAGGCTTATGCCGAGTCATTCGGATTTGGCGTAGTACGCGATTATGTAGGACACGGAATAGGAAGAAACATGCATGAAGACCCGTCGATACCTAACTTTAAACAGATAGGAAGAGGTCCTAAACTGCAAAAAGGCATGGTACTTGCTATAGAGCCTATGATTACGGCAGGTTCGTATAAATGTAAGGTATTAAAAGACGGATGGACAGCAGTAACCAGAGATGGTTCAAATGCAGCGCATTATGAGAATACTGTTCTTATAACGGATGGCGAACCGGAACTGCTTACCTTTAAAAAATAAGTAGAGGTGAACAGAAATGGAATACACCGTGGGACAGGTGGTTTATTCAAAGAGCGGACATGATAAGGGACTTCCTTTTATAATAACCGAAACAGAGGGAGAATTTATCTACCTTGTTGACGGAAAGAACCGCACGCTTGATAAGCCTAAAAAGAAGAAAAACAAACATGTCCAATTTACTAACTATTTCGACGCTGATATTAAGACGAAAATCGAAAACGGAGAGTATATTCTGGACGCAGACTTCGTCAAAGCGATAAAAAGATTTAGTAATCAAAAACAGAGCACAGTAAATTAAGGAGGTTCTTAGATTGTCAAAAGACGATGTAATTGAAGTAGAAGGAACCGTATTGGAAAAATTACCAAACGCTATGTTTCAGGTTGAACTTGAAAACGGACATAAAATTTTAGCACATATCTCCGGAAAGCTCAGAATGAATTTCATCAGAATTCTTCCGGGAGACAAAGTATTGGTTGAAATGTCGCCTTATGATCTTGCAAAGGGCAGAATTATTTGGCGAGCTAAATAAGGAAGGAGCGATCACAATGAAAGTAAGACCATCTGTAAAACCTATGTGTGAAAAGTGCAAAGTAATTAAAAGAAAAGGTCATGTTATGGTCATTTGTGAAAATCCCAAACATAAACAGAGACAGGGCTGATAACTTTAATTAATTATGGGTTGTGAAGGGGCATGAAACCTTCAAACCAAAATAGTTTTTAGCTGTCGGGCGGCTGACAGAATTTAATTTGATTTGTTCAAAATATAATCTGTACCGATAAGTTAAAATATTTTTTGAACGAAATATAAAAAATATCTTTGAAAAATCCGCAAACTTTGTTATAATAAAACGATGTGGTTTGTGGATGGAAAACAAACAAAATTTATCGGAAAATCGTTATTTATAACACTTTAGGAGGTGCAAATATTACATGGCACGTATTGCTGGTGTAGACTTACCAAGAGAGAAGCGCGTTGAGATCGGCCTTACTTATGTATATGGAATTGGTCATGCAAGCGCTCTTAGAATCTTAGCTGAAGCGGGTGTAAGCCCTGACGTAAGATGCAGAGACTTAACGGATGAAGAAGTAGGTAGAATCCGTGACGTAATAGATAGAACTCAGACTGTAGAGGGTGATTTAAGACGTGAAATAGCTCTTAACATCAAACGTCTTATGGAAATCGGATGCTACAGAGGAATCCGTCATAGAAAAGGCCTTCCTGTTAGAGGTCAGAAGACAAAGACAAACGCTCGTACAAGAAAAGGTCCGAGAAAGACTGTTGCTAACAAGAAGAAATAATTAAGAGGGAGGCAAAGGACTAATGGCAAAGAAAGCTGTTAAAAAATCGACTACACGTAGACGCCGTGACAGAAAACACGTAGAACGTGGTCAGGCGCATATCCAGTCAACATTTAACAATACAATAGTTACAATTACTGATACAGTTGGAAATACACTTTCATGGGCAAGTGCCGGTGAATTAGGTTTCAGAGGCTCAAGAAAATCAACACCATACGCAGCTCAGATGGCGGCTGAAACAGCAGCTAAAGCAGCTTCCGATTATGGCTTAAAGACAGTTGAAGTTTTCGTTAAAGGTCCCGGTTCCGGACGTGAAGCGGCTATACGTGCGCTTCAGGCAGCAGGTCTTGACGTTACAATGATTAAGGACGTTACACCTGTACCGCATAACGGATGCAGACCGCCGAAACGCAGAAGAGTTTAATAATTAGGAGGTGCGAAAGTAAATGGCTAGAGATAGAGTTCCTGTTCTTAAAAGATGCAGATCACTTGGTCTTGATCCTATCTATTTAGGAATTGAAAAGAAATCAAAGAAAGAAAACCCAAGAGCCGGTAAGAAAATAAGCGAGTACGGTCTTCAGCTCAGAGAAAAACAGAAAGCTAAATTCATTTACGGTGTTCTTGAAAAACAGTTCAGAGGATATTTTGCAAGAGCTGAAAAGATGAGAGAGGGTATCCCCGGTGAAAACCTCCTTATCTTACTTGAACTCAGACTTGACAACGTTATGTTCAGACTTGGATACGGAAGAACAAGAAAGGAAGCAAGACAGATTGTACGCCACAAGCATGTGCTTGTTAACGGAAAACCTGTAGATATTCCTTCATATCAGGTTAAAGTCGGAGACGTTATTTCAGTTAAAGACAAGTATTCCGACATGCAGAGATATAAAGACATTCTTGAAGTTACAGGTACAAGAGTAGTACCTGAATGGTTAAACGCAGACCATGAAAACCTTAATGGTACAGTTGTTTGCAAACCTACCAGAGAAATGATCGACATTCCTGTTGAAGAGACACTGATTGTCGAGTTGTATTCAAAGTAATCAACTAACCGGACTTTTTATATCTGCAAGGGAGGTTTAAATGAGTGTTTGAATTTGAGAAACCTCGTATAGAAATAGCTGAAATGGCACAGGACGGATCATACGGTCGTTTTGTGGTTGAACCCCTTGAAAGAGGATATGGTACAACGCTCGGTAACTCACTTAGAAGAATTTTACTTTCTTCTCTTCCCGGATCAGCGGTAAGCAACGTCAAAATTGACGGAGTTCTTCATGAATTCAGCGTTATTCCCGGTGTTAAGGAAGATGTTACTGAAATAATATTAAATTTAAAATGTCTCGCTATCAAAAATACAAGCGAAGGAAACGAATCCAAGGTGGCTTACATAGACGTCGAAGGTGAAGGCGAAGTAACCGCTAAGGATATAAAAGCCGATAGTGATATAGAGATCCTTAACCCGGATCTCCATATTGCTACATTAAGCGGCGGTCCTAACAGTAAGCTGTATATGGAGATAACTATCAGCAACGGCAGAGGATATGTCGGAGCCGATAAAAATAAAAAAGAAGATCAGCCTATCGGAATGCTTCCTGTAGACAGTATCTTCACTCCCGTTACAAGGGTAAACTTCCTTGTTGAGAACACGCGAGTTGGTCAGATTACTGACTATGATAAACTTACTCTTGAAGTATGGACAAACGGAACTATTGCGCCCGATGAAGCGGTAAGCTACGGCGCTAAACTTCTCAACGAACATCTTGCGCTTTTCATTGACCTTTCGGACAATGCTAAAAATACGGAGATTCTTGTTGAGAAGGAAGAAGGAAAGAAGGAAAAGGTACTTGAAATGAGTATTGAAGAACTTGATCTTTCCGTACGTTCCTATAACTGCCTGAAACGTGCCGGAATTAATACCGTTGAGGACTTGGCTTGCAAGACCGAAGAGGAAATGATGAAGGTACGAAACCTCGGTAAAAAGTCTCTTGAAGAAGTTCTAAATAAACTTGCCGAATTGGGACTTGCATTAAGACCGAGCGACGATTAATTATTATTGACGTAAAACTGCAGAGGACTGTAAGACCGAAGAGCAAGTCCTCTGGGGTAAGTTTTACGGTATTTACAAGGAGGATTTGTAATGACAGGTTCAGGAAACAGAAAACTCGGACGCACAAGCAGCCAGAGAAAAGCTCTTTTAAGAAATCAGGTAACTAACCTTTTATACCATGGTAAAATCAAAACAACTGAAACAAGAGCTAAGGAAGTAAGAAGAATTGCTGAAAAGCTTATAACACTTGCAGTTAAGGAAAGAGAAAACTTTGAGGAAGTTGAAGTAACAGCAAAGGTTCCTAAAAAGGACGCTTCCGGCAAGAGAGTTAAAGAAGTAGTAGACGGCAAGAAAGTTACTGTTTACGAAGAAGTTAAGAAGACAATCAAAAAAGATAAACCTTCAAGACTTAACGCAAGAAGAAAAATGTTAAGCGTTCTCTACCCTGTAACAGAAGTTCCCAAGGACGGCAAGAAAGTCAGAAAGAACACTGTAAAGGTTGACATGTGTGCAAAGATGTTTGACGAGATCGCTCCTAAATATGCAGACCGCAAGGGCGGCTATACTCGTATAATCAAACTCGGCAACCGTAAAGGCGACGGCGCTCCCGAAGTTATTATCGAGCTTATCTAAGAATCAAAGGGGATTAAGTTTTGCTTAATCCCTATTTTCATATTATCAGGCTTAACAGTGATATTTATACTAAATGTTGATGTTAAACCTGATAAAATAATAAAGGCGGTGATATTATGAAGATGGTAAAAACTGAAAATGTCAGCTATGAATATACAAAAGTAGTTGAGATTAAAGGAGAAAATGTCGAGCGTAAACTTATGGCGCTGCAGGATATAAACATAGACATTGAAAAAGGCGATTTTATTGCTATACTTGGTCATAACGGATCAGGAAAATCAACCTTTGCAAAGCATTTGAACGCACTTGTAACACCGTCGGAAGGCACAATATGGGTCGATGGAATGGATACTAAAGATGACAGTCTGGTGTGGAAAATAAGGCAGAATACCGGTATGGTATTCCAAAATCCCGATAATCAGCTCGTGGCAACAGTTGTAGAAGAAGACATTGCTTTTGGACCGGAAAATCTCGGGGTTGACCCGAAAGAAATAAGAAAAAGAGTAGATGAATCGCTTAAGCAGGTTGGAATGGACGGATTTCAGACTGATACACCTTCTAAATTATCGGGAGGGCAGAAACAGAGGATAGCAATAGCCGGGATACTTGCTATGAAGCCTCAATGTATTGTTTTAGACGAGCCAACCGCTATGTTGGATCCAGTAGGAAGAAAAGATGTTATGGACACTGTTCATCGTCTGAATAAAGAAAATAATATTACTATAATACTTATAACACATTATATGGATGAGGCCGTTTCAGCTGACAAAGTTTATGTAATAGATGACGGTAAAATAGTTATGAAGGGCGTTCCTAAGGAAGTTTTTTCACAGGTTGAACGTATGAAATCATATGGACTCGATGTCCCTCAGGTAACGGAAACGGCTTATAATTTGAGAAAACTGGGAATTGATATACCTCAGGATATATTAACTGTAGAAGAAATGGTAGGTGCGATATGTCAATTAAAATCAACCATTTGACCCATGTTTACGGTGAAAATTCAGTCTTTGAAAAAAAAGCTCTCGATGACATAAATCTTGAAATAAATGACGGCGAGTTTATAGGACTGATAGGACATACGGGTTCAGGTAAGTCGACGCTTATACAGCATTTGAACGCATTGCTCGTGCCTACAAGCGGCGAGGTGTTGCTTAACGGTGAAAATATATATGCCGATAAAAGCAAATTAAAAACTATACGACAAAAGGTTGGGCTTGTTTTTCAATATCCCGAACATCAGCTTTTTGAGATGACTGTTTATAAAGATGTAGCTTACGGCCCCGGAAATCTCGGACTTTCAGAGGATGAGATTGACAAAAGGGTAAGAGAAGCGCTTGAGACGGTTGGACTGGGGGAGGAAATTTATGAAAAATCCCCTTTTGAACTGTCGGGAGGACAGAAGAGAAGAGCTGCAATTGCAGGAGTTTTGGCTATGGAACCGGAAGTTCTTATATTGGACGAGCCTACCGCAGGGCTTGATCCCAAAGGAAGAGACGAGATACTGGATGCCATTAAGCTTATGCATGAAAAACGTAAAATAACGGTTATTTTGGTTTCGCATAGTATGGAAGACGTGGCAAAGCTGGTTGACAGGATAGTTGTGTTGGCTAAAGGGAAAATTGCCGTAACCGGAACGCCGAAAGAAGTTTTTGCACAGACAGAAAAGCTTGAGTCTATAGGCTTGGCAGCTCCTCAGATAAGTTATGTCTTTTCGGAGCTTATCCAGAGAGGATATGACGTTCCGAGCGATGTGTATACAGTTTCGGAAGCCACGGAAGTATTATATAAGTTTTTAAAGCAGGTGAAACAATGATAAGAGATATAACGATAGGTCAGTATTATCCGGCAGATTCACCGCTGCATAGAATGGACGCAAGGGTAAAAATTATAATAACGTTGCTTTATATAATATCACTGTTTGTTATTAAAAGCTTTATTGGATACGCATTTGTTATCCTTTGTCTGGCGGCTGTAATAAAAATTTCAAAAGTTCCGTTTAGGTTTATGGTCAAAGGTCTTAAAGCGCTTATATTTATTATTGTTTTTACGGCTGTAATTAACCTGTTTACAACGAAAGGAGACACGGTGCTGTTTACCGTATGGCGTTTTACAGCTACGTTGGAAGGCTTATTTTTTGCCATAAAAATGTGCTTAAGAATTGTATTGTTGATTATAGGTTCGTCATTGCTTACGCTGACGACAACACCTATAAAGCTTACCGACGGAATAGAGTCTTTGCTGAAACCGTTTGCAAAAATCGGTGTGCCTGCCCACGACATAGCGATGATGATGACAATAGCACTTAGATTTATACCGACATTACTTGATGAAACTGATAAAATAATAAAAGCTCAGCAGGCCAGAGGAGCTGATTTTGATACGGGAAGCCTTGTAAGCAAGGCTAAAGCTCTTGTCCCTATTCTTGTTCCTCTTTTTATATCCGCATTCAGACGAGCCGACGAGCTTGCGATGGCAATGGAGGCAAGATGTTATAACGGAAGCGGAGAAAGAACCCGCATGAATGTTATGAAAATAACATCAACGGATTATATTTCATCATTGCTGTTTATATGCTATTTTGCGGTATTGATAGGAATAAGATTTATAATTGGTTAATAATATGAGAAGAATATTACTTACAATTTCATACGACGGAACAGATTACAGCGGTTGGCAAGTGCAAAAAGACCATAATATCAGAACTGTACAGGGCGAACTCAACAAAGCCTGCTCAAAATTGTTTAAAACCGATATTATGAGCATAGGGGCAAGCCGGACGGACGCAGGTGTTCATGCCGTTGGACAGCGCGCCGTTATTGATGTCGACACATCGATCCCGACGGAAAAAATTCATTTGGCAATAAACTCGTTTTTACCGAACGATGTTGTAATTGTTTGTGCCGAAGATGTAAGCAGTGATTTTAACCCGAGATTCCAAGCTGAAAGAAAAATCTATGAATATAGGATTTATAATAATCCTGTCAGAAATCCCATATGCAGAAATTACAGTGAGTATGTTAGAGAAAAGCTTGATATTAAAAAAATGTCGGAAGCAGCCGAAGCGTTTATCGGCGAACATGACTTTAAAGGATTTTGCTCATCGGGGAACAGTTCCAAAACGACCGTCAGAACAATATACGAAATGACGGTACAAAGAGACGGTGATTTTGTTGTAATAAGGGTTATTGGAAACGGTTTTCTTTACAACATGGTAAGGATAATAGCTGGAACGCTGATTTACGTCGGAAACGGAAAAATAAAGCCGTCCGATATGGGAGAAATAATAAAATCGGGAGACAGGACAAAAGCAGGAAAAACAGCGGGTCCTTCAGGGCTTACGTTGGTTAAAATACTGTATTGATTTTTTTAACAAAGTATTGACACAATATTGCGTTTATAATATAATAAAAACTGTTGCAATGCCACTTTTAAACTCGTTAGCCCCGAGTTTGACTATATATTTTACATTTGTTTTTTGGAAATTTAAGGGAGGTTTAACAATGAGAACAACATACATGGCAAAACCCGCCGATATCGAAAAGAAATGGTATGTTGTAGACGCAACTGATAAAACATTAGGACGTCTTGCATCAGAAATAGCAAAAGTATTACGTGGAAAGAATAAGGCTATCTATACACCACATATAGATACAGGCGATTACGTAATAGTTATCAACGCTGACAAAATCAAAGTAACAGGCAAAAAGATGGATCAGAAAATTTACAGACGCAACTCCGGATGGATTGGCGGATTAAAAGAAACTCCTCTTAAGAGAATGCTTGAAACAAAGCCTGAAGATGTGCTTATTCATGCCGTTAAAGGTATGCTTCCCAAAAATGCACTCGGAAGAGCTATGATGAGAAAACTTTTCGTTTATGCATCTGCTGAGCATCCTCATGCAGCTCAGAAACCTGAAGTTTTAGAAATTAAGTATTAAGATAAGGAGGAAGCAAAATGGTAGCAGCCAGATATTACGGAACAGGCAGAAGAAAATCATCCGTAGCCAGAGTATATCTTGTACCCGGTAACGGTAAAATTACTATAAACAAGAGAGACATCGACGAATACTTCGGTCTTGAAACTCTTAAATTAATCGTTCGTCAGCCACTTGAGGCTACAGAGACATCAGCTAAATTTGACGTACTTGTAAACGTTAGAGGCGGTGGCTTCACAGGACAGGCAGGCGCAATCAGACACGGTATTTCAAGAGCATTACTTGAAGCAGACGCTGACTACAGACCGGTTCTCAAGAAAGCAGGATTCCTTACAAGAGATCCTCGTATGAAAGAAAGAAAGAAATACGGCCTCAAAGCCGCTCGTCGCGCACCTCAGTTCAGCAAGCGATAATCTGCTGTTCAAACTTTATCGAGATGTTTTCAAAACCCGAGAAATTAGAATTTCTCGGGTTTTTTTGTATCTAAAATGTCGAGAAGACTATGATGTTAAATAATTTAGTAAAGATATATCCGGTTTTTATTGGATGAATATGGAGACAAGACGTTTTTGTTTATAAAATAAAAAAATTGAAAAAAGCTATTGACAAAATTATTATAATGGATTACAATACAAAACATCAACTTAACAACAACAAAATGGCGTTGATGAGGAGAGTAAGCAGTGGAAGACTTACCAGAGAGTCCCTGTATGCTGAGAGGGGATAAGAACAAAACTGCCGAATATGGTCTCTGAGTCGCGTGGATGAACCGAAAGGATAAGCCACGACGGGATCGCCCGTAACAGCGGCAGAGTATTAAATACTTAAATGTATGCGTACTTTATGAGATTCATAGTGTGAGCTATGGATGAATTTAGGTGGTAACACGTGGGATTTTATGCCTTCGTCCTATTTAGTTAATATAGGACGAAGGCTTTTTTATTTGTTTCAAGGGGGCGAAGTAATGATAGAGTTACAAAATATAACAAAAGATTTTAACTCTAAAAAAGAAAATATTCATGCTGTTAAAGATGTCAGCCTGACAATAAATGATGGCGAAATTTTCGGCATAATAGGTTTTTCGGGCGCAGGAAAGTCCACATTGGTAAGATGTATAAATCTCCTGGAAAGACCGTCAAGCGGAAAAGTTATTTTAGACGGGAAAGACCTGACGGAGATGAGCGATAAAGAGCTGAGGGAAGAAAGAAAAAAGATAGGAATGATTTTTCAGCACTTTAATCTGATGAGATCGAGAACGGTTTACGGTAATATAGCATTTCCTCTTAAGAAAAGCGGATTGAGCAAAGAGGAAAAAGATAAAAAGATAACTTCTCTTTTAAGACTGGTCGGGCTTAAGGATAAAAAAGACGCATATCCGTCTCAGTTATCGGGAGGTCAAAAACAAAGAGTTGCAATCGCCAGAGCGTTGGCAAACGATCCAAAGGTCCTTTTATGCGATGAAGCTACTTCGGCGCTGGATCCGCAGACTACAAAGGCAATCCTTAAGCTGCTTGAAGAAGTAAATAAACAACTGGGAATAACGATTATTATTATCACTCACCAGATGGAAGTTGTGAAGGATATATGCGACAGAGTAGCTATTATGGATATGGGAGAGGTTGTGGAAACAGGACACACTGCCGACGTATTCCTTAAACCGAAAGAGACTGTAACAAAATCTTTTATAGAGACGGCAAGCAATATAAGCAAGGTTTACGATCTGATTAAGAGCGGAGACGCTTTTACGGAACTTAAGCCTGGAGAAAAGATGATGATTCTTACATACTCCAACGTAAATACAAAGGAAGCTATGATCTCGCATTTATCAAGAACTTATGGCGTGGACGCCAGCATAATTTTCGGAAATGTTGAAATTTTGAAAGACAAACCTCTCGGAAAATTGGTTGTAATTATGGGAGGAAAGGAAGAAAATATAGGTTCGGCAATTGATTATCTAAAGTCAGCCGGAATAGATGTGGAGGTAATTAAAGAATGAGTTTTTTATATAGTTTAGCGCCTCACCTTGAAGGATTGCAGGATGAATTGATTAAATGTTTTTTCCAGACGGTTCAGATGTGTTCTGTTGCCGGAATAGTAGCTTTTATATTCGGATTGTTTTTCGGAGTACTTCTTACGGTTACAAAGAAAGACGGAATAATGGAATGTACTCCTATTTATACGATAATAGATAAAGCAATAGACGTTATACGTTCGATACCTTTTATAATATTGATTTTTATACTTATTCCTTTAAGCAGAGCAATAGTCGGAACGAGTATAGGAGTAAAAGGCGCTTATGTAGCACTGATTTGCGGAACGGTACCTTTCTTTGCCAGACAAATTGAATCGGCAATAGCCGAAGTAGATAAAGGACTTATAGAAGCCAGTCAGGCAATGGGATTTTCGCCGTTGGAAATAATAAAGGACGTATACCTTAAAGAAAGTATACCGAGTATAGCCAGAGTAAGCATGATTACTCTTGTAAACCTTATAGGACTTACGGCTATGTCCGGAGCAGTCGGAGCGGGAGGTCTCGGCGACTTCGCCATAAGATACGGCTACCAGTTGCAATATAGAGATATGATATGGGTAACGGTAATATTGATACTTTTCCTTGTAAGTATCGTACAGATTGTAGGAAATATAATAATCAAAAAAACTACGCACTGATTAATGTCAAGTAATTAAAATTTAAATATAAAGGAGAAAAGGAACATGAAAAAATTAATTTTATCAGTAACAGCATTATTAACAGCAGCAGCTCTTACAGCTTGCGGAAGCCAGACATCAGAGGAGAAAGCCGAAGGAACGGCTGACGGTACAACAGTCGTAAAGGTAGGCGTTGTAGGAGAGTACAATTCACAGTGGGACACTGTAAATGAACTTCTTGCCGATGACAACATTCAGGTTGAACTTGTAAAATTTACGGACTATGCAGCGCCCAACAGAGCGTTGAACGATGGTGAAATAGACTTAAATGCTTTCCAGCATAAGGCATTTTTGGCTAACGATATCAAACAGAGCGGATATGAAATAGAAGCTATCGGAGATACAATTATCGCGCCTCTTTCAATCTACAATAACAAGGATAAAATCAGCAGCATAGAGGATATCAAAGACGGAGATATAATAGCTATCCCCAGTGACCTTACAAACGGAGGAAGAGCTCTTAAACTTCTTGAAAAGGCGGGAATTATTGAATGTGATCCTGCAAAGGGATTTGTTCCCACAAAGGCCGACATTACAAAATATAATGTCCAGGTAGAAATTTTGGAGGCAGAGTCTGCAACTCTTGCAAATCTTCTCCCTGACTGTGCGGCAGCTATAATTAACGGAGGAAACGCTTTTACAGCAGGACTTAATCCTTTGACAGACGCAATCTTTACGGAAGATGTAAATCCCGAAACAAACGAAGCCGTACCGGAACTTATAAACGTAATAGCTGCAAGAACGGCTGATAAGGACAATGAAACTTACAAAAAAGTTGTAGAAGCATATCAGAGTGATGAAACGGCAAAGACTATTGAGGAAGAATACCAGGGCGCATTTATATGCAGCTGGAAAGCCGAATAAAATTTAAAACGCAGCTGCGGTCGGGAGGTAATGTAGTATGGCAATTAAAGATTATATAAAAAACGAAGAAAAATATCTGATTGAATTAAGAAGGTATTTCCATGAGCATCCTGAGGAAAGCTTAAAGGAGTTCAATACATGTAAAAAAATAGAGGAAGAACTTGATAAAGCGGGGATAGAACACAGACGTGTCGGAGAAACAGGAGTTTATGCATGGATTAACGGTGAAAAAAAAGGTGAAAACAGAGTTATAGCATTACGTTCCGATATGGACGCGCTTAAAATGCAGGATCTAAAAACTGTTGAATATAAATCTAAAAACGACGGATATTGCCATGCGTGCGGACATGACTCGCATACAGCCGTACTGATAGCCGCAGCAAAGGTTCTTAACAGTAAAAAAAGTGAATTTTCCGGACAGGTAAGGTTGTTTTTCCAACAGGCCGAAGAAATAGGAGCCGGAGCAAGATTGTTTGTAAAAGAGGGACTTCTTGAAGGCGTGGGAAGAGTATACGGAAGCCATGTGCTTTCTCAGATGGAAAGCGGAAAGGTTGCGGTTGTAGCCGGTCCGACAAACGCAAGCTGCGACCATTTTACAATAAAAATTACAGGCAAGGGAGCCCATGTATCAAAGCCTCATCTTTCTGTAGACGCTCTTTACATAGCGGCTCAGATAATAGTCAATATACAGTCCATAGTATCCAGAAACATTGACCCCGTCGACACTGTTGTTGTAGGAATAGGATTATGCAAGGCAGGAACCGCATATAACATAGTTGCGGAAAATGCAGAACTTGAAGGTACAACGAGATGTTTTACTCCTGAAACAAGAAAGTATGTAAACGGCAGAATAAAAGAAATAGCCGAAGGAATTGCAGCCTCATACGGCGCTAAGGCAGAATTACAATTTGATGACTTTGCCGCTCCTCTTATTAATGATAAAGAGGCGGCTGACGAGGCCGATATAATAGCAAGGAGAATACTTCCTGCTGAGGATATTATACATGACAGGGAAAAGAGTCTCGGCGCTGATGATTTTGCAGACTTTTTAGCTGTAACAAAGGGTGTTTATACTTTTATAGGAACGCATAACCCCGATAATCCGGACACGGGAGCGGCTCATCATAACGGACATTTCGATATAGATGAAAAAGCAATGCTTATATCATGCAATCTTTATGTTGACTATGCTATAGCATACCTTAACGGAGAATTTAATAAATAAAAAATTGACTGCCGTAACATTAAATTTGTTGCGGCAGTTTTTTATGCTGTAAAACAGTATATTTGTCTGGTTTTATATGGATTTTGATTGTATGAGATTATAGTTGATAGTATAATTGAGACATAGGACAGAGGTGGAAAAATGAAAATAGGAGCGGCGGTGCTGGCAGGAGGAAAAAGCAGAAGAATGGGGCGTAATAAAGCTATGCTGAAAATAGGCGAAGTTACGGCTGTTGAAAAAATACTTGAAGAATTGAAAGAATTTGACGAAATAATAGTTTCTTCCGACGATTATAAAACATCGGATAAAAAAGTCGGCATTTGCAGAGATATTTTTAAAAACTGCGGACCTATGGGAGGAATTTATACAATACTTAAAAATTGTAAATCCGAAGCGATATTTATTACTGCCTGCGATATGCCGATGATAAAAGAAGATACGGTTATAAAGTTCTGCGGTTTTTTTGACGATAGATTTGATGCGATGGTTTTAAAACACGGGCAAAAAACGGAGCCTTTGTTTGCCGTATACAAAAAAAGTACCGTGGAATATTTTGAAAAAGCCATTATAGATAAAAGGTATTCTCTGAAAGAGGCGTTGTCTGAACTGAATGTAAAATATGTCGGTACGGACATGATTAAATGCGATGAAATTGAGTTTATAAACATGAACACACCTGAAGATTATATGAAAGTAGCGGAGATTTATAATGAGAATAGGTCTTGAAGAAGCAGTTGAACTCATAAAGAAAAATATAATAACGAAACCATGTGAAAAGATTTTTATCGGAGACGGATTGGGAAGAGTGCTGAGTGATGATGTCTATGCGGTTGTGGATAATCCTCCTTTTAATAGGTCGCCGTACGACGGGTATGCTTTGAAAGCAAAGTATACATCGGGCATTTTTAAAGTAATCGGAGTAAACTATGCGGGAAAACCGTCGGTATGTAAAATATCCGACAAAGAGGCTGTAAAAATAATGACGGGCGCATTTATACCGGACGGAGCGGACTGTGTTGTTCCGCAGGAAGCAACTGATAGGGGCGATGAGTATGTTACGGTGTTCGATAAATATGATCCGAAAGACAATTTTATCGAACAAGGTGAAGATTTTATAAACGGAAGTATTCTTCTTAGAAAGAATACAAAATTAGGAGCTGCGGAGATGGCGTTGACCGTTGCCGGAGGCGTGGACAGAATAAATGTATATCCACGGCTGAAAACGGCGGTAATATCCACGGGGAACGAGATAGTAAAACCTGATAGAAATCTGGAACTCGGACAAATATATGATACAAATATGATCTATACGTCGGCAAGACTTACGGAACTTGGATGTAGTGTTTTATATAAAGATTCTGTAGGTGATGATACGGAGACTATCGGAGAGGCTATACGAAAAGCGTCGGAAAACTCCGATTTAGTTGTAACAACCGGAGGGGTATCGGTAGGAGAAAAGGACTTGCTGCATGAAGCTGTAAAAGCTATCGGCGCCGAAATAATATTTCACGGTGTGGATATGAAACCGGGAATGCCGACTATGCTGGCTGTTATGAATAAAAAAACAGTTATTTTGTCGCTGTCGGGAAACCCTTTTGCCGCGGCGGTTGGTTTGGAAGTCATAGGCAGATATATTATATCCGCTATTTCGGGAGACATGAGTATACTTCCCCAAAAACGTGAAGCGGTTCTTAATAACGGCTTTGAAAAATCTTCAAAGAGCAGGCGGTTTATAAAAGGCGTTGAGAAAGACGGCAGGGTTACGATACAATCCTCTCAGGGTAACGGCTCGCTGAAATCTACAGTAGGCTGTAACTGTTTTGTTGATATTCCCACAGGGAGTAAAAATCTTTCCGCAGGAGATAAGGCGGTGGTTTTGCTTGTCTGATATAATAGCCGTAAGCGGAGCGAAAAATTCCGGAAAAACCACTTTGATAGAAAGACTTATTAAATACTATGATAAAATCGGTATAAAAACGGCAGCTATAAAACATGACGGCCATAACTTTGCGCCCGACCGAGAAAACAGCGACAGCAGAAAATTTTATGATTCCGGTGCAATCGTAACGGCGGTTTTTGACGATGATAAAGTCCAGATTGTAAGAAGAGGAACAACAAATATTTCTGAAATAACAGAAATTTTTTCGGACGCCGATATAGTTTTTTTAGAGGGATTCAAATATTCCGAATATCCTAAGATATGGATGTGCTCGGATGAAAAATTTGATAATATAAAAAATATAATCGCATGGATAGGAGAGTGCGAAAATTCTCCGAAGTTTTTGCGTGATGATATCGAAGAAATTGCGGAATATATACTTGATTTTATAAGGAGGTAGATTATGAATACTGTTAAGAAAACCGTATGTCCTTACGACTGCCCTACTACATGCGGATTTTTAGTTGAGACTGACGGAAATAAAATATTGTCGGTACGCGCAGACAAAGATAATCCTGCGTCAGGCGGCATAATATGCAGAAAGATGAGAAACTATGAATCATCGGTAAATTCCGAAAAGAGAATACTGACGCCTCTTATAAGAAAAGGTGAGAAGGGAAAAGGTAGCTTTGAGGAAATAAGCTGGGATGAAGCCATAGAAATCATTACGGGAAAATGGAAAGACATTATAAAGGAAAACGGAGCGCAATCAATTGCCTACTGTACATATTCGGGAGTTATGAGCGACATACAGAGAAACTGCGGCGACGCGTTTTTTAACTATATGGGGGCGTGCGAACTCGTAAAGACGCTGTGTTCTACCGCGAAGGGAGTAGGCTATGCCAATGTAATGGGAAGAACCGGATGTCTTGACCCAAGAGAGTTAAAAGACAGCGACTACTATATAGTATGGGGCAGCAACATGGCTGCAACAAGGCTTCAGGCTATGCCGGAAATTATAAATGCGAGAAAGTCGGGAAAGAAAACGGTGCTTATTGACGTATGCGGAGAAGCTATGTCGAAATACTGCGATAAGACTATACTTATAAGACCCGGAACAGACGGGGCGTTAGCCTTGGCAATGATGAATGTCCTTGTAAAAGAAGGTTTGGCAGACGAGGAGTTTTTGGATAATAATGCCGAGGGATACAGGGCATTTAAAGAGACTTTGTCGGAATACACTCCTAAGTGGGCTGAAAATATAACAGGCATTGCCTCTGAAACTATAATAGAACTTGCCCTGGAATACGGAAAGGCTTCCGCACCGGCGATAATATTGGGAAGCGGAAATTCCAGATACGGAAATGGAGCCATGACGGTAAGGCTTATAACAATTCTTTCTTTATTCACGGGAGCGTGGAAAAAGAAAGGCGGAGGACTTTGCGGATGTACTCCGATTGATACTTCGTATATAAATCTTTCTCTTATAAAACGACCTGATTTCAGAAAAGAGCCTTCTAAAAAAATAAATATAAATCAACTGGGAACCGCCGTAAATGATAAAAATATTAAAAGTTTGTATGTTTACGGATCAAACCCGGTTAATTCCGTCAGCAATACAACGGCGGTAGTCGAGGGACTTAAAAGAGATGACTTGTTTACTGTTGTACATGAAAGATTTATGACGGATACTGCAAAATATGCGGACATAATACTGCCTGCGACATTTTCGGTGGAACAGAGTGATGTATATGAGGCATACGGATATTGTACGCTCAGTACGGCATATAAGATAGTTGAACCGAAGGGACAGTGCAGAAGTAATTGGAATACATTTAAAGCTCTTGCCGAAGGAATGGGATATGACGATGAGTATTTTAAAAGAACCGAGGAAGAGATGCTCGATATAGTGCTTGATAATCCAACTGAGGCATTGGGAAAAATTTCGGATGATGACAGAAAAATGCTCAAGAACGGAGGCTCCATAAGTATGCCGTTTGCCGAACATACAAAGTGGCGTACAAAAAGCGGAAAGATAAAAATAGTAAATGAAAAGCTCGAAGAAAAAATGCCGAGATATACAGAATGTTACGGCGGAAAATATCCGTTGGCGCTTGTTTCCGTACCGAGCAGCCATACGCTTAATTCCATATTTACACAAAGAGACGATATGGTTGAAAACCGAGGAAATATGCAGCTTATAATAAACTACAAAGACGCCTGCGAGAGAAATATAAAATCGGGAGATAAAATTTTATGTTTTAACGATTTGGCAGAGGTGGGCTTTGAAGCTTATGTAACGGATAATATAGCCGTAGGAGCCGTTGCGGCCGTAGGGGTTTATACATCGTCTCAGACGATGAACGGACTTGGCGTAAATGCTTTGCATCATGACAGACTGTCGGATTTGGGTGCGGCTACAACTATGAACGATAACAAGGTAGATATAAAATTAATGTGAACAAAACGCCCGATGAATTTCATCGGGCATTTTTATGCAGTATAAAAAAATATTATTCGGAATCCGACGGATATATTTTACTTTTGGAGAGAATATCTCTGTCGCAGCTTTCCAGAACATTTTTATCGGGAACCATAATATAGAAAAAAATACTGCTGTCGTATTCCTTAAAATATTTTGCATACACTCTGCCGTACATTTGTATCGGCGTAAAATCTCGGGTTATATCATAGTTGGGTATACCGTACTGCAAATATGATATGGAAAAGTTTTCGTAGTTATGGCATACGCTGTTTACCTTTAAGTCGGAATCAATCCTGCTCCATCCTTCGGAACCGGCATAGGTTATATTATCCTCGGCATTTGTTATTTTCCAGTCAAAAACCATGTTTTTACGGTCAAGTCCCATAGCGCCCAATACAAGATTCTGCATATCAAACTGAGGAATTTGAGAAGCGGTTTCTGAATTTACAGATCCGTCGGGATTGAACCCGTATATACCGTTTTTATCCTGTACCGCATAAGCGCCGTAAAATCCGCTGCAATATGGCGATGAAGGGTCAAAAATTTTACTGCATCCTCTAAGAGGAGAGTATGACGGAAAATTGTACATTATGGAGAGAGATAAATCTTCGTTTCCGGTGAATTTTCTAATACCCGCATTATCGTTAAATGTACTGACGAACGGATACCAATCGCTTTCGGCTGTCGAAAAACCGCCGGGAATTTTTATTTTAAATCCGTTCTTCTCCATAACGGAATTTTTTGAATTTAAAGCGTTGTATGCAGACAGAACAGCCATACTTCTCAAAATTGCAACAGGCGGCGAAATAAATATTAAAATGGCTATAATGGCTGTAAGAAGCTTTTTTGTCGATTTCATTATTATCAATACCTCTATTCCATGATATATTATAATTGCCCAAAAATAATGAACAAGGTTAAAATAATTAAATTTTGTTGATTAAAAAAATATATAGTGTTAAAATTATTAAGGGTTGTAATTATTATTCAATTTATAAGAGAGGTGAGAACGTAATGGATTACTGCGACAGTTGTGGGCAAAGTAAAGATGACAGGCATAGTTTGAATGAAGGACCGCGGAGTATCGCATTGCGTTCTTTTTAATATATTATTATGCCCATCGCCTTGACCTGCAATTAAAGCTGATATATTCCGTATCCGCTGGATAAATAGGGCGATGTTTTTTTATGCCTTTTTTAATTTGCGGAATATAGAAATTTAGGAGGTGTAAAAGATGATGGATGAAGAAAAGAAAAAAATGATTACAGATGTCCCGACCAGACCGGATTATGATGACGAACTTATAAAGATAATAAAGGGCAACTTATCCGATGAAGAAATCAGAGACAGATTGGAAAGTTACCATGAAAACGATATATCCGCTGTCCTTGATAGGCTTACTAAGACGGAAAGATTGAGACTTTACAAAATACTGGACGTCGAAAAGGTTTCCGAGATATTTTCGTATTTGGAAGAAGATGTTGTAAAATATATCGAAGAGCTGGCGCCGGAAAAAGCCGCCGATATAATCGAATCGATGGACGCCGACGACGCTGTAGACGTTCTTGACGAACTTGAAGAAGATAAAATCGGAGAAATCAAAGAGCTTATGGATGAAGAGTCCAGACAGGATATTGAACTTATTTTGTCATATGACGAGGACTCCATCGGAAGCCGAATGACGACGAATTTCATAGTTATAAAAAAAGATTACACTATAAGACAGGCTATGAAATCTCTTGTCGAACAAGCGGCTGACAATGACAATATATCGACAATTTATGTTGTTACCGATGATAATACTTTTTACGGCGCTATAGATTTAAAGGACTTGATAATAGCCAGAGATTATATTGACCTTAACGAACTTGTTGTAACGTCATATCCTTATGTATATGCGGATGAGAAAACCGAGGACTGTATTGAAGAACTTAAAGAATATTCCGAAGATTCCATACCTGTATTGGATGTAGATAAAAAGCTTATAGGAATTATAACGGCTCAGGATATAGTTGAAGCCGTAGATGAAGAAATGGGCGACGATTATGCCAAATTGGCAGGTTTAACCGCGGAAGAGGATTTAAACGAGCCTTTTATAGAAAGCGTAAAAAAACGTTTGCCGTGGCTTGTTTTACTGCTGTTTTTAGGACTGCTGGTTTCATCTGTCGTAGGTCTGTTTGAGGCTGTAGTTTCACAGATTACGCTTGTTGTCTGTTTTCAGTCTCTCATACTGGATATGGCGGGAAATGTCGGCACACAGTCGCTGGCAGTTACAATCAGGGTTCTTATGGACGAAAATTTATCGGGCAAACAGCAGAGAGGACTTGTGTTTAAAGAGATGAGAGTCGGATTTATAAACGGAGCTATATTGGGTTCGCTGTCGTTTGTTTTGGTAGGTGCCTATATACTTATTGCAAAATCTTCAAGTCCCGCGTTTTCTTTTGCCGTTTCGGGCTGCATAGGTCTGGCTATTATTATAGCGATGGTTGTTTCGAGTTTTGTCGGAACCGCAATACCGATATTTTTTAAGAAGATAAAAGTCGACCCTGCTGTGGCGTCCGGTCCGCTTATTACAACAGTAAACGACCTTGTGGCTGTTGTTGCTTATTACGGAATAGTATGGGTGCTTCTTATTAATGTACTTCAGATTGTACAATAACAGAGCCGTTGACCTTAGAATTTTAGGCTGATATAATATTCTGCAACGGATTATAGTTTTAGAAAGGAAAATACTGATGGCAAACAAATATGGAATGGTAAAATGCTATTTTGAACACGGTATGTGGTCTGCTAATCAGGTTAAAGACGCAGTTACAAAGGGCCTGATTACATCTGACGAATATAAAAAGATAACGGGTGAAGAGTTTAACATAGCATATCTTAAAGAACGTGAAAATAAGAGCAAAAAAAATAAATGCATAAAACAGTATACGGTCGATACGTTTACAGATGAGGTGTTCAGCGGAAATCCTGCCGCTATATGCATGCTTAACAGTCCGATATCCGATGAACTGATGCAGAAAATAGCTATTGAGAACAGATTCGGCGAGACAACATTTGTTACTAAAAAAGGAAATGATTACAGACTAAGATGGTTTACCTCAAAGGGTGAGATAGACATGTGTGGTCATGCGGTTTTGGCTGCTGCGTATGTTATTCTTAATTTTTATGAAAAAACCAAAGATATAATAGAATTTAATACGTCTGACGGAAAAATAACAGTCGTTAAAAACGATGATGTTTTTGAAATGGATTTTCCGAGATACAACCTTGAAAAAATAAATGTTACGGACGAAATGTCAGAAGCTGTCGGAGTTGTACCCGAAGAGGCGTTTTTGGGAAGAGATCTTCTGCTTGTTATGAAAAACGAAGAAGATGTAGTTAATATGAAACCCGATATGAAAAAACTCAGCAAGTTAGACGGTCTTATAACCCATGTTACCGCCAGAGGAAGCGAGTATGACTGCGTTGCAAGATCGTTTTCGCCTAAAATAGGGATTGACGAAGATCCTGTGTGCGGTCTCGGACACTGTTATATTGCGCCGTATTGGAAAGATAAGCTCGGTCAAAATATACTTGTGTCAAGGCAGGTATCGAAAAGAGGCGGAACTGTTTACTGTAAAATGTTCAAAGAAGGCAGGGTAAAACTTTGCGGTAAGGCTGCTCTGTACTCCGAAGCCGAAATATATGTTGACTAAGTATTAATGACGTTGTTATGTAATGATGTGAAACCTCTCTAAATGATAGAGAGGTTTTTTGTTTAGTATTTATTTGTTTTATTCTTGACAAACTTTGTTAAATGATATACAATAAAACCATAAAGAAAAGGAAAAACAAGATAAAGAGATACATGGAAATGCTGATAAAGTCATTGATTGTATAAAATTTAGGGGAGGTTTTATTATGAAGTGCGAAAAAATATTTAACAAAGCTTGTGAAGAAAAAATGAGTGGAAACACAGAAAGAGCTTATGAACTTTTTGCAGAAGTTGTACACGACTATCCCGGAACAATATTTGCAATATATGCAAATGACGAAATGATGAGACTCTCTGTTAATAATGCTAAAGACAGCTACACACCTTCTTATGTTGAAGAAGAGGCTATAGCTTAATATTTTAAGGAACAAGTAATGCGGCAACACATAAAAGCGCCCTTCTGTGTAATAATTACGCAGGAGGGCGCTTTTCGTGGATATTTATAATAAAGAGTTAACGAAGAGGGATTGAAAATATATCGGTTGTTAATTATAATATTACCCGACTGATATAATGTGAAAAGAGGTAAAATGATGAGTCCTGAAGTGGAAAGATTGAAAGAACTGATTGACAATAGCGACAATATTGTGTTTTTCGGAGGAGCGGGAGTATCGACAGAAAGTAATATTCCTGATTTCAGAAGTGAAAACGGTATATATAATGCGGTTAATAAGTACGGTTATCCGCCTGAAACAATGTTAAGCCACAGCTTTTTTGTATCTCATCCTGAAATATTTTTTGAATATTTGAGGACTACTCTTATTTACCCGGAAGCAAAACCGAACTATGCGCATATAGGTTTGGCGGAACTGGAAAAACAGGGGAAACTTAAGGCTGTTATAACTCAGAATATCGATAACCTTCATCAAATGGCAGGCAGCGTGAATGTATACGAACTGCATGGAACATTATATAAAAATTACTGCGTTAAGTGTCATAAGAAATTTGATATAAATTACATAATGGAAAGCAAAGGAATACCGCATTGTGATGAATGCGGAGGAATAGTGCGCCCTGATGTTGTTTTATATGAAGAGGGACTTAACAGCAAGACTATATATGATTCGGTATCGGCAATTGAAAACGCAGATGTACTTATTGTCGGCGGAACGTCGTTAAATGTATATCCGGCTGCCGGATTTATAGATTATTACAGAAAAAATAAGCTTGTGCTGATAAACAAGAGTGAGACTTCGTATGATAGGAGAGCAAACCTTATAATAAGAGAAAATATCGGAGAAGTTTTTAAAGAAGTTTTAAATTTGTAAACAGTTAAAACGCCGATATTTAAAGGAATATTGTCCTAATATAAAAAAAATATAAATTTTTTGAAAAACATATTGAAAAATGTATTGACAAACGCAAAGTGCTTTGCTATAATCAATAACGCACTGTGAGCTTTGAAAATTGAACAGTATAAAAA